>Ga0210059_1001269_pt1 | contig 37424 bp, 23 predicted proteins | sample Ectturendosymbi2_FD_188042 | JGI IMG/M metagenome (GOLD analysis project Ga0210059, IMG submission 188042) | Ecteinascidia turbinata endosymbiont from Florida, USA - Sample 2 (SPAdes) (version 2) | ecosystem: Host-associated > Tunicates > Ascidians > Unclassified | place: Key West, Florida... | reverse complement strand
GCCGTGGGGCTTTTGGCTACAACGGTCCCAACACTGCTCTGAAAGCTTGGTTTGCATACGATGGCTGTCACCACAATTATCTCAAATGGGAAAACGCCTTGTTTCTTCCTCTGCTGGGGCGCATGTAAGTAGTTAGCAACTGCCCGGAACGGGTATTTTCTAGCGTGTAAGTTTTGCTTATGTCAATCTCTGAAACACACTGCGCTGTTTTTTGGATAAAAGCCGTGTTCGTGTGAAAATGTAATTTTCGAAAAATTAAAGCCGGAGCCACTCCCGAACCTACGATTACCTGTTGGACCCGACATACCGGAATCGCAGGCGTAGGAATTAAAATCGGTTTATTCGCAAAAGTTTGGTCGCGACAGTTGTGCGCAGACCCAGTGAAATGTACGTTCCATCAGACAAAGAAAGGCTACAAGCAAGTACTATAGGAAGGTGGTCGCATGATAGGACATAAAAACAATTCTGACAAAATAGAACCCGACCGGTTGCGGTCACTCTTTGATACGTGGCTAGAAAAAGTGAATTAGCAAAATAAATAAAAACTCGCTCGGAACGTGCACGTCTATACAAAAGCATGCGTCGGATCGATGCTCGCCGGTTTTCGGACACAATATAGTCATATACAGTTTGTTAGACCAGGGGTCCGCAAATACTTTTTGTCGCGACCCAAACATTTCGTGATCATTTAATTCTGTGGAAAATGTTTTACAATTAAATGTTCATTTTTAAGACTACTATTGACAATAGCAAGTTTCTTGCACAAAATTGCATGAAACATAGCACATAAAACAGTAAATGCTTGCATTTATTCTGTACAATGAGAATCGCAGATTCAAAATGTACATTTAAATTAGTTCACGACCCAGAGTGGGAGATCTTGCGACCCACTGTTTGCGGACCCCTGTGTTAGACCACGTTCAATGTTAAAACACCGAACGAATTTCTGAAAACGTGGCGTTGGTTGAAAGTCGCCGTTGCCGTTGCACACGAGCGAGCAAGCGCGGGCGAACTCGCCTGAAAGAAAATCGCTGGTCACGAGGCTCGGCAGGGTTTCTTCGAGCACAGCCGCACAGCGACACCGGGCAGCGCGTGGCAGTCGCGATCATCCGCAAGTTGGCGGCAACGACGTCGCAAGTGCAGACCAGGGTTAGCGAAGAATTTTCACGTAAAACGTCGAGGCAGAACATACCTTTCGCGTACCACATTGATAAAAGAATTTTTTATCGCCACCGTTACGCATTACACCACCTCCTCATACTCGAGGTAACGTACACACTGCCCAGAACGAATTTCGAATAAGGTCTGTTGTTTGGCCCGGCTTTGCGCCAAACTGCGCCGAATCGGAATGGCAAAAACTCGTTTTTTCTCGCACTGTGACGTGAAAAGGCGGATAATGACGTCGTTACGTTCGAAGCAAAGAGAACACTCGCTGCACCGCGCTAAAGTCAAGCACCGCTCAAGAAACGCGCATCGAGTAACAAAAATACAATCTGACACACCAAAAAAATCATTTCTCAGAACTTTGGCAATCGCTGTCGAACATTTAAAACAAGTCCACGAGAAAGATCGGTCGACTGTTCGCGGTAGTTGAAAAACTTACAAAACGTGTTTTGCAAGCAAGGCACTGAAAATGCTGTCGAGTATTCGCAGATCGCTAAAAGAACTAAAAAAACAAAGAGCAAGCATGCTGCTCTCTATTCAGATCCCCTGCCACACTGAAGTAGGGAATGCCAGAGGGTTTTAAACAAACAAGCACGAAATAAACAATGCTGACAAAAGACAAACACGACACATCCAGCCATTCCGGCAGTAGTGCAAACCACGGACCACACGGGCGCAATAAAATCCCGACAGATCAAGTTCTCGACTCACGCATGAAATGCAGTCCGCAAAACACCTTTCTCGATACGGGCAGGGTACTGGCCTGACCTTTAAACAAATTTGAACTTTTGAGTATCATGAAGCTTTGGTCAGTGAACACGACGCAGGAAAGCCTGCAAATTCACTTCAGTGCGTTTCGGAAAATGACAGCTCGTCAGAAATTTTATCCTTCCTAATCCCTGTATCTACAAGCATAAAAAATACGGCCAATCATCACATTATTGCCGCTAAATTCTTTCTTCTGGCAACTTTTGCCGCGTAGCATATTAGCGACCGTTTAAATTCCTTCAACGGAGAAACAACGTGCAAAAGTGCTGGTCGCTATAATCTCAGCGTAAAGAGCAGTAGATGTCGGCCCTTCTTCGCGCAACGCAACAAGCGCCCAGACGCCAACCACTACTCTCGGATAAAAATGCAACTAGTCTACTCGGCGCTACAGTGGCGTGCTGACCGCGAGGTTCGGGTTGGATGCAACTGTAGGACTTGGACCGTCCGTTTGATCCTCGGCTTTAAGTGTTAATCTTCGGGTTGGATCGAGTTGAGTGAGTGCGAGTGCTAGAGCGACTGCGAAAACAAGATCGGTGATGAGGCAGTGGCCGGTCGATTCGGAACACAAAGCTTTCGGTTTGAAAACCCTTTAAAATGAGAGTCGTGTCTCACGCCAAGCGAGAAGAACATCCTTTTGAAACGCCAACAAACGCAGTGACGATGAGCGCTGGGGTGGTCGTCAGGAGCATGCAATACCACAAGCAAGCACAGCGCACGTCGATCAAAGCAAAATCGTGTGATGATCATGTCAATGCCAACCAATGAAGCATGCGTGCGTCACCGCGCCTACGCAAAAAACAAACCGCGCAACAGGTGTCGCAGGTCGTCGAAACACTGGCTACCCACATCGCCGAAACACGCTCAAGTCTTCACTGACGCCGTGCATAATTCCGAGCCTGTTCCGTACTGTCGCATGATGCGGCGTTCACACACCAGGGCACACTGACTGCAAGCGACAAAACACGGCCAGGCGGGACAAAAACTCACTGGTTGCGAGCGCGAGAGGTACTTGAGGCTTGAGCCTTGAAGGCTTAAGTCGTAGCTTCGGTGCGAGCTGTGACGTGAACGGTCGTCATGGCGATAGTTTCCATAGTAACGGCTCGACTGCTCTAACGACTTTGCCTTGTTGGCCTTGATGTCGAACTTTTCCCGGGCCTTGCGCCGCAGCGCGTAGGCGGAGGTTCCCAGCGGAATGTTCGCATGATCGCTGCTTTCGTCCGGATTCGAACTTCCGTCCAGCAGATTATTTAAAGCAGGATAACTAAAACCAAGTCGACCATCTTATGGCGAAAAAAAACAGCAAGCGAGCTACATGAGACTACAAGCGAAAAACTAGTTAACATGACTGCAGCAACAGGCTTTAGAACATGTGCTGTGTGCAAAGTGTGAGAAACAGAAGCGCTTGCTTACATCCCATATAATTGTTGTACAAAATAGAACCGGCTCGTGAGGAGGATCAACGGCAGTTAAAGCATCGGATCCTCGTGCCTGGATTCGGAGGCGCTGATGCCGGCGTCCGAAATTGTTACGAGAAAAAGAACCCACTGAAAGCACTCGCTGTTCGTTCGAATTTCGGGGATAGTCGGTGTTTTTTAAGGAGTTTTTAAAGACCGAAGCGGTGGTCTCTCACAATGCAGTAGAAACTCGCTTTGCTGCCACCACCAAAATATACTAAAACCTTGCTTTATGACCATCTCGCTATTTAGATAAAACATAGGCGGTCAGCGGCGCAGCCATCCAAAAATTTTTTTGGGAGGGGTAAAATTTTTTGATTTTACGCGAACAACAGTATTTTGTTTGTGATACCGCCTCTTAAAGCACAAAATGACTAGACACGCTAAAAATTTGGGGTAGGGGTATGGTCTTCTGGGCCCCCCTGGCTACTTCTATGTTGGCGGTTTCTCAAGATGTCTTTGCAGCCAGTGAGGTCAAACCTTTAAAAAAAACTGAGCATACTGCAGTACCAAGTCATGTTTTCAGGCAGCTTGGCGTATATAGAAGGCAGTTCGCACAAGTTCTCGCCCGGATGCTATCTTACCAGCTGGTAGTAAAAGTCAGTATGGTGTCACTGCTGGAAAAAATCGTTGATTTCGACAAAATCAACCGATTATCAACAAAATCAACCGATGGCTTTAGTTTAAAACATGCAGCAGAGTAACATGCATCATTTGATTGTTCATGCAAAGAGCACCCGAAGCGAAAAATGACTTTTCCATGCAACTTGATTAATTAATAACATTGGATGTCGTCGACAAACACCGCAATGTCCGACAACGTACGGACGATCGATCGATCTACCGTATTCCGTTCCAAAACCTAAACAGAATCTGCCAGAGCGGAATTTGTACGCGGCACGCAACACCGGCGCTTTGATGTGTAAACCGCGCAGACAAAACCACATCGCACAATACCGCAAGGGTCGCCTTACGCAATCGACCAACCTCTTCGCGTTGAGAGCTGCACTGGTCGACCTTGTCTTGCTCCTGGTCACCACTCCCTGGCCGGCGAGCGACGAGCTGTGCGTGGTCGCGTACCTGGACGTTTTGAGCGGCGCCGCCACGGCCGTCGCTTCCGACACGGCGTCGTAGCCGTGGTACTCGTTCGGCGCGTACGACGCTGAGTGGCGCGCGTGGCGCGACGCCGGTTGCGACGGGGAACGGGAGTGCGCCCGCGGGTCGTCGACTCTGGGAAAAGGGGTAAAAAAGGAGGGGTTGCGCGCGTCCGTAGGTCTCCATTCTTTGCAGCAATCACAGCAGTTTTCAGTTGTTGATACGAATTTCCGTATCATTTAAAAAGCGCTAAGTTCCTTACGTGCCGCGGCGGATCATCAACATTATTACCTACGCATCGGCATGGTCTTCAAATAGTTATCTGTCATCGTTCGAGCCCAAGAATGTGTATTCACGTGAACACAAACAAATATTTGGTTAGCTGTACTCCGCGCCAGCGTTTCTTACAAATGAGTTCGCAAAAACGAAAACGCGGATGCGTTTGCAAGTCCGCATGACAATGCTCGGATTTGTAGTTCATATCGGTCGAGCAATTTGCCCGTCTGGCAGTGACAAAGAACCGAAGCGGAAAAAAACATTACAAGGGACCATTCGCCCCCACGTTAAAAATCGCCAACACGCAAGATTGGAGCGTTGCTTTCCACTAATAACGATGCAAAACGTACAGCACTGCGTTTTTCAACCAGTACAGCGCCAGGTGTTAAAATCAACACTTTCAGATGTGCACGAAACTAAAGCAAAAACCCAGTAAATTTATGAAGAAAAACCAAGCGAAAAGCCGAGCACTTACTTCAAAGTGCCCGTTGTAGCGGAACGCGGGTGGCGACGAGCTTTGGCCAGCCTAAGTCGGTCGCCTTGCGATAAGCCAGCGCCAGAGCGGCTCCGCGTGGTCACGCCGGGATCCTGCCAAGATAAAGCATTGATCTTGTCAACAAGTCGCCAGTACGTTCGAACGCGCCATTTAATCTCAAAGCTGGCGTTTTAAAGCCGCAGGAAGTTGGTGGGCGCATTCTATGGCAGCCTGCTGCGAAAGGCACGTTTCGCTTCTTCGTCAAGCGAGAGCTCGTCGGTGAATGCGACGAATATTTCGCGCACGACAGATCCAAGTGCTCTGCTGCGTCAGGCGATACACTTCCGTTAAGTCTGAACGCATCAGCAGGACAATTGTTGTCCGGATCGCTCCTTTGCTTTCAAAACACACGAGAGAAGCAACACGCCATTCTGTAACAATCTTGCCATTCTCGGCGAACGGGGGATACCGGGAAATTTCCTTTTGTCGTACCTTGGATCTGTCAACAACGGAAAAGATCGTCGTCCTGTCGTCCAGCCTGTCGTCGCCGATGCCGTCTCCGCTGATCACGTCATCGTTGTTATTGTTGCGGTCGCGAATCGAAATGTCGTCGATCTCGGAAGTGACGCGCTTCATCGAGAGCCGCGTGTTGGCCCGGGCCCGATTCTGGTTTATTTCCGCCCGGAAGACGTCGCCCTGGACCCACATGCTGTGCTGCTTGCTGCAAAGCAGAAGTTTCTAGGAAAGTGCGTTTCTTCGAAAACTTCTAAAGCGCTACTAGCTGGGAAGACTTTCTAAAACGCTAAAACTTTCTAAAGCGCTACTAGCAGGGAAGATGGAAGCATGTTTCACGGTGATTTTTCAGGTTAGGTGGAGACGCATCACTTCGTAAGATCTTGTGTAGAATTTATTTCTCAAAAACGGGTGAGGCACTAAAACCTTGGTGAGCTACTCAACGGCTTTGATGTCGAACAATTCGGGATCATGATACCTGGCAGCAGAACCTTTATTAATGCGACGAGCACCGTGCAGGTATGACACTTACAGGTTGCATGCACAGTCAATGGCGCGCTAACGCCAGCCCAGCCAGTCGCAATAACGAAGCTTCAGGAGCATGGATAACATTGGGAACTGGGCCGGTAAAACAGCGGTCGAAAGAGAATTAAGAAAGAGCGAGAAGTTCATTTGTTGACCAGGCATTTTACGCCACTTTTGCAATGTAACTTGATAAGTTAAAGAAATCAGCTGAATGCACTTCTACAAATCGTTTAGTGCAGAAATCACATTTGAGAAGAACTGTCATCAACGCAAACGGTATAAGGTGCGTTGCTGCTATTCTTATCGTTATTTTTAGACCGTCTCAAGTTATTGCAGCTGTGCGATACGAAAATGCCAAAGTGATTTCGAACAATAGGTTGCTAACACAGCAAACTGCCCATTGGCTTAGACAAGTGGCACTGATCAAGTGCACTTTACGTTTGCTGGTATGTTTATTACCATTGTGCAGTGCTTAGCCGTGCAAATATCCGCCTGAAGGATGTGCGACTATAACCAGTACAATGACTGTTTGCTCAAAATGACACCAATTCTCATGACAATAAATTTGTGTCAGGATTTCTATGTAGTCTTGACACGATACAACACAAACATGGTTTGGTTTAGACCAGCTGTTCTGGGAAAGCATTACTGCCACGAAAAAAAGAAACGATCGGAAGAAAATCCTTTTCGCTCCAACTTATTAATAACAATAGATTTTGTTAAAGATGTTCACAATAACTTGACCAAAATCGATAAAAGCAGGAAACAAAAAACTCAAGGCATACTGAAAAGAAATGATAAACGTTAACAAAACGGTCACGCTCAGGACAAAATATTTTACACGCAGTGGACTTTTATCAATCATGAGCAGGAATTCGTAAGTTCGCAACCGATCTGAATCTTTCCTAAACACTGAAGGTTATTTCACGAGAAACAAATGCCTTGTAACCTTTTGGAGGAAGTGGGCAAGAAATTCCATGTGTCAAGCTCACCCATGTCTCCGTTCTTTGCTTTTGTTTTTAGAATCATTCACCAAGCCTTTCTAAGATTACGGCCAACCAGCCTAGTTTTTCGAATTTGCACAAGCGCAACACAAAACTTTGAGCAACTCGATTATTCGGATTAAATGAATAAAGACAAATGACAGTTCTGCAGGGTATTCAGTCCGTGATGCCACAAAAGCTTGTTCCAAAACAAACAACATCAAGAACGAGCAACAAAAGCGCGAAGCAAATAATTAATTCTGACATGTGACGAAAATTATCGTATGAGCTGCAGAGTTTCACCACAGTACAAAATATCAACTTTGAGAAAAAAAATATATCAAAATGACTGAATTTTGTCGAATAAAAAAAGCTGAAGAAAGGGAAATGTACTTTTCTCCCGATATGATCCAAATAGCTTTTTATGGGCCAAGCCTGCTATCGTTTATGATGGTCGAAGTTTGCACACACTGCCCTGTTTACGATGACCACCCCGTCGTATAATGCGAACCGGCGTAGTACGACGGTAGTTTCCTCCAAAACAAATATTGCCACGCGCTATAGTGACGCCGCACTGCACTATCCACACGCAAACAACTAGGCTATGGCCACAGTCAACGGCTAAATAAAAGATCAGAAACTAACTGGTCGCACAGAGCAGCTTCGGAAAAAAACAAAAACAAGATAACATATGTATACTAGGAAAAAGCGCCCGTTACTGCGTCAAAATTACCAACGCTTTTCACAAGCGCATTTGTCCGCGTCGATCCCGAAATACTACCGCCACCGACGCTCACACGCATACCTCAACAGGTACAATGAGTGGTCAATTTTTTTTTCAGAAGAAACTTGCCCGGCATCTGTACTTTAACAGCCACATTGCGTAGAGACACGCGCGAAGCCGGTGCAGACCTTTTGTTTGCCACGCCAGGCGAACAATGGAATAAGCAACGTAAGAACTCCACTCACTCTTCCAGGTAGTGCTGCTGCGGTCCAATAATAGATCCGGGCCTGGCGATGCGAATCCAGGCAACGCATTCAGCGGCGGTTAGCCGGTAATGCTTCATCATGTAGCATGCGATGAGTGTGCCAGTGCGTCCCAGGCCAGCTGTTGGGCAAAAAGCACCAGTTTGCACATCCGGCGTTGGAAATAATGATACCGAAAGGAATCGCGGTTAAGGACAAAAGCGGCGTATCGATCGCGCGGCAAAGCGTTGCTGCCCAGCTCCCGTTGTTATGGACTCATTGAGCAGTTGCGGATACGTAAGCACAGTGTGACGTAACTTCGCGCTACGAAAATTGCTCCTAAACAAGTTACAAGTTTGTTTAGGTGAATCAAACAAAACATAACACTGAACCAAACAACACGACTTCCTGTCAATTCAACGTCAACACTATTGACGTCATCGACAAGTAAATTCTTGCGTGTTTTGACTACTCTCGAGTTACGAGCAGTGCACGTCAAAAACGTTAGGTTCGGATTCCTAAACGCGAAATGCTGTGGGCAATTCCCAGACAAGAGTCGGCACCTGACCTCAGCTATGTATATTTCTGCTGCGCCGTGCACTTAGTAACAGTATGAACTGCGTGCCACTAAGTCGCGCTTGGATTCTGGCCGCAACTTGCCCGGCCCACTTACGAAAACGCCGTGTTTGCTCGAGTTGGAACACAATAAAGAGCAGGCGCGATTTTCGCCTTCTGACGTAAAGAACGGCGCCAGGCAATCATTAATCGGAACTGAATAGGTCCAAACACAACTGGAAAAAGGAACACGTTGCCAGTATCGAACGGAGTGCAACCACAGCACAACAATGATTTACAGCGCTGGCAGGCACGGAAGTGCACGACGCTCGCAGGCATGGAAACGGCGGCAATTTTTCCATCATGCACTTAGGTCGTAAACGCAGTTGTAAACAACGAACGCGGTTGTCAGGCCAACGACAGAAAACTAAAGGGAGGCCGTCAACCACGATCAGGAAATGCACGCGGCGCTGCACCGTCAAGCCAAGCGCGTTTGAAAAACATTGCGACCGTTCAGTTTATGAACGGCGAAAAGACGCGGCCGGGTAACCTTTGCAGTGGACGGCTATCGCTCCGTCCGTGTTTTCACAGATATCCAAGAAGCGTTGCAGTATCGTGTCGGACGGAGTGCTTCCGTCAACAAAGAAGAGGTCGTGGTGGTCGAAGCCGGCGTCCTGCAAGAAACGACGTACATGCATTACATATTGGTTGAATATTTTAAAGGTAACATGCACGTTCATGCAGCAAAAATATTTATTTGAATCTTTTGAGAGCTGATGTCATTTAGAACATCTCACGACGCGACGTTCATAACGTTGAAACTTATGCTGGTTGACATTTCTTATTTAAAGTCCGATAAACCCTGGGTTTGTGTTCAAAAGCAGCGCTACTAAATGGTAATCTGGAACTCAGCTAAAATATAACTGACGAAAATCTGGTGAAGAATGAAGGAACAACAGAAAACAACAGATCATTCATCGAAAAATTATTTATTTGCTTCCAGCAGCAAATCTTACGAGTGAAAACAGACGAAGGCAAATGTCCGAAACGCTCCACTTCACTTTTAGATTGCAACATCAGTTTTTACTTTTGTAAAATAAATTAATGCAAAACTTTAATATATTTTACCTGAAACCGCCGAGCATCGTACATCTTTTTATTCAACCTGATGACGCACGAGACTCCATGTTTGCGGAAGTAGGGGAAGTAAGCTTCGGGTGCATGAAGTGGGTAACCTTGGTTAAACAACCGTTTTTATTTCACTGAAAAGAGCAAGCCAGCAATGCAGGAGTAACATTTTTATTGAGGACGTAAATGGCGATTACCCGCGTCCGCAATCGCATGCATATGCGAATACACGCCTTTTTCCAGATGGATTTTTCAAAGGGAAACACGCTCGTTCAATAAAACACATCGCGATCAGGAAACAACACGATGGCTGATCCATGCTCCTACGCAAAGCAGTGGCAAGTTAATGCAAGGTAAGCAAAATTGGAGTTGCAGCCACTTATTAAACTGACAATTTCTTGGCGTCTGGATCTGCCTGCATCAGTTACGTTTACTGAGCTGATGAAAGTTGCACAGTGCACACTGCAGTATATGGCTAAGAACAACTGGCAACCACACGCTTCATCTGGAATAGTGGTCTTGCGATGTTCTGGGCACGATATTCCAACTCGCCAGTCGCCACCAAGTGTATTTCGCGGTGTTACAAGCAAGACTGTTTATAGCCTCTGGGTGCACCTGTTACATTTTTTCAGTAACGCTTCACAGATTACGATGCGTATAAATGGAACAGGTAGTAACAGAATAAACAGATAGTACAATCAAACAAACATTGAGTACAGGTTTTGTACGACTGTATTATCATCATTGATGTGAATACGTTTTCATCTCAAGCCCTTTGCGATCAGTGACTTGTGAAATTGCAGTCACATGATCAAAACGCGAAAATGCTCCAGTCGCACCATTTCTACTGATTGAGAACATTAGAAAGATTATGTGCACATCAAAACCTACGCGTAACTGTCTGACCATTCAAGAATAAGAGCGGCCTGTACCAATCGCCAGCATCGCACTACCGTATATTCAGGAACAGCTCCGCTTGTTCCTCTTTATGGTTTTATTGGGACAGTAAGTAATCACGTTGCGCAGTATGTACTATTCACTATTGCTTGCAAACTGCGCATTGCCGATGTCCTTCCGTGATACTGCGGAGAACAAACGAATAAAAGCGAAAGCTATCTGAGGCAGTATTATCTAAGAGCGCAACGAAAGCCCGATTGGGAAATTAAAGTCCAGCACAAGCCAATTAGTTTCTATTGCTTGCCATTGATGCCACACGGGGATGTTTTTTTAATGTGGTTCACAGGAAAGGATGGATTGCGTGCCCGCAATTTATTTAGTACAAAACTACGAATGCCAACAAACCTAGAAACAGCAAGACCTAGTTAGCTGGCAAGCTCTCCTTTCCCTTTACAAAACGTGGTTGTGCAACGCAATGACTGCCGCGCGTCAGCCAAGCAACCCAAAGCCTTTTGTGCGCACGTGAAGTCTGATAAGCAGTAAATTTGCGCAGGTGTGCCAAAAGGAACGTGGCTCATTGTTACAAATGCTGAATGTTGTAACATTGTGCGGTGCTAAAGCTTCATAGATGTATCTACACCAGCTATGTCCATCCCGCGGCCCACTCAAAGGTTTTGTGCGGCCCAGTTTAGGTTTTCACTGTAGTTCACTGTAGTAAAAGTATCCTATGTATTGACAACCTGTCCTTATTTTGATAACCTTGAATTAGACGATTTTGATGCAGGTGGTCTGCAGTCCCATTTTATTACGTCTGTTAGCATTGCGTTTAGGATTTGAACGCTTTCAGTACGTTAGCTTAAACTAAATTTAGTTTGCTAAGATCAAAGTAAGTCATTCAATGTGCCGCCCTCACTAATAAATTACTCAATGTGCGGCCCTGGTTAAGATAGTGACATAATTGTTGGCTCAGTAAACCATTTGGGTTGGACATAGCTGATCTACATCATCAACTCATCTTTTAATAGCCAAGGAAGTTACAAACAAAATGTGATCCTCCACTGTGGAAGTCGCGACAAGCCCTTGATAGGATCGGTTGCTGAAATACGTAGTAGACGCAAGTGCTGAACAATGGTAAGCATATCAGAAATGCTAAGTGGTCATACCACACGTAATGGGGGCGGCTTCCCTCGTAAACCTTAGTAATTGCTATTTTGGAGGAATAACTGAAAATTGTTTGGCAAAACCTTTAAAAGTAGGACAAAACCAGGACAAACTAGCCTAAATGACAATCTTTCTTGGGTTGTACTGACTTTGGAAAAAAGCTAGCAATTTTAAGAAAAACTGTCAATTCTGGGTCAAATTGGCTTCTGTCTTTGAGGTAAATGGCTGGTTTTGAGCAAACATGCTGTGCTTACCATGAATTTCAGGTTTGGTATGAGTATTCAAACAGCAATACGGTTCTTTCCTCATAACACTCGAATTTGCTTTAAAAACTTATGGAGTACCATCCAAGGATAAGAATTTAAGTACTACATAATTACGGAAGATCCTGACAGTCCTTGGTAAACACCAAAATAATCAGTTACCGTTTTCAATCTTGCTTTTCGGATGTGGTCCGCTGAAGGCCAAAAAACGACCGGGTAGTATCCAATTGAAATCACCATTTTCCACTCGCTCGTAGTGCTCGTATTCGTCGGGATCAAAGGTGTCCGGCGAATAGAAGCGGTGAGTGATCGCGCGGTCGACCGCGTGCAAACAATCCAAAAGCGTTAGATTGTAGGTGCACGGACCGAACGAGGCGTCCCTGAAATACGAATTGTTCGTTGACGACGTTTAACGCAGCGATTGAGAACTGAGCAGGTTTTTCGACGTGCAAGTGACCTTATTTTTCTTTTTTCATTGAAGCAAGTTTTTCATGATGGAACGCCAAACCAGTTTGTGCCCAAGATGCGAACCAAAACCATTTGAAGACACCGTAGCCATAAGTGCACAGAATATCACTACGGGCGTGGAGAGTCGACATAAATGTGGCGGAAGGCCATGAAGCATTTTCTCTGATGTGGCAGCAAGTGTAAGCATGCATGTCATCATCGACAGTGAAAAACGGAGCCATGGTCCGCACTACATCGAAATCCACGCCCAAGGCCCGGGCTATTGTATCGTTTCGATCGGATGGCTACGCGCACAACAGGAAAGCTGTGCTTGCAACTCGCAGTTATGAAATACAGCACACTTGGTGAAACAAGACAGTCAAAAGCGCACGAACTGAAAGCTGGCTCCAGAGAGATAACCTAAGAAACGGTTAAAAAATACGAACATTTTTCAACCTTTTTCCTTTTTTTTCAATCCGTAACAACAAATGTATAACAAAAACCAACCTGAATGGCAAATACGGTGGGCTGTTTCCTGCAACGAGTGGTCTGTAAGCTTCCTCGGGAGTTCGTTTTAGATGAATTATCTTAAAATAAAGCGATCGTTGCAGCAACCAAGTACTAAAATACTTATAGCTCAAACTGCGACACGTTCAACACATGAAACTGCTTGACGAATGGACCCCAGTGTACGAATATGACGGAAAAATGCCGTTCTACGGAGCAGAGTTCACGCATACTTTAAAGAGCAGATCAAACCGTACTTTCAATCGGTATAAAATGCCGATCAAATAGCAGTTTTGAAAGCAAGAGTTTCCTGTACCAAACACTTCGAAAGTTGCTGCTTTCGACTTCACTGTTTAGTACCAACTTTTACTTTCCCATTTCTATACTAAGTTTTATAACCCCTCCAACCTTAATTCTGTTCCAGAATGTGCGTTTAAATATACAAAACAACAATTAACTGTTGACGGTTATCAAGCTAGTGGCTCATAACAGAAGTTTACTGACGGAAGGAGCTGAGCTTGCCCAAGGGGCTGTGAAATCCCAGGAAAACAAATCAAATGAGCAATAAAAACTAAGGTCTTGGGGTATTCGCCAGTTTCTAAATGCGTGAAAAGGTTAGCAACAACGGCATCAGAGGCGTGCTAGAGAACTGAAACTGACGCCTAGCATTGGTTTTGGCAAGCGCTACTTCTTTGAAATGCTAAGGAAAATCCGTACCTGATATGCGCCCACTAAAAACGCAGCATTGGCCCTCTTTCTTGCGTCAAATGAAGTGTAGTGAACGATTTTCTTCTTTGCCAGTGAAATGGACTGCGAATGAAAAATTACGCATGTTTGTCACAATAAAAATGATGTAGGGTGTTTTGAACATGATCTAAATTCTAAATCCATATTGAGACGCGGTATCATTTCCACCAACACAATGTAATTAATCAGAAATATTGCGCCAGCTAGGAAGCAGTGATATTCAAGACAGAGCAACAAAGCCACCACTCATGAAATGATTACCCAGCACAATGAAAACAAGTGGTGGGCAAACAATGAACGAAATGTACTCGACAAAATCGGACCCACGGCAAGGTTATCAAATCAAAACGCGGCCAGCTCGCGTAACAAAAGATCGGGCGTTGCACCGAAAATGTTGAAAATTAAAGGAATCCTCCCTGTTGCAACAATGGACTCAACACTGTGCGCCGTGCCACACCATAGGATGCGTGGCTTGATCTTAAATTCAAACTAAATTCCACATAACTATTCCTACAATATATCAGTCGCCGTCCATACAACGTTTAGTTGCGGGCTGTGCTGCATGCCCAATGCAAAAAAACAGTGATTTCTGGCAGGTGCGTTGGAAATACAGTACATGATAACTTATAAATTGATGTGTTCATGCGTGTTTCATGCACTTGAGGTAAAATTCTTATCTGGCATCATCACATCTGGGATGCAACAAATAATATGTAAACATTCTTTGGTTAAGGTGGAGCACTCTTGGTTATCCGGTTTTTATAAACCAGCACCAAAAACACGGCAACACGTAATTCAACCCTTCGATTCAGAAAGCTATGATTGTCATCTTCACAAGAGGAAAAACACTTGTGTTGGCCACTGGCCAGTCAACACCTGAAGACTGCCTGTTAAAGGATATTATCACAGGATACTGATAACCAACCAAAACGCTGCGCGTTAAAGCACACCCACTTGTGCGAACACTTTAAATGCCAGCAGCCCCGAGTTCAAGAGTGTTGAAGAGCAGTACGAAAGCAGTTACACTGCTACGGTACCCCAATGCCAAGACCTATTGCCTCTGAACAGCATGGTGCATGGAAGCAGCAGCATGGAAAATCTACACCAAAATTTCGATATCATGTTGCTAAAAGAGTGGCATTTTAATATTCTATTTAATATGCACACATGAGCTTTGGCTCAATTTTGAAGAACCAAGTCAGCAAGTTTCTTTGACGTTTACAGGTTTTTGTTTTGAGCATTTGTAGGGTGTAAACTGTTTGCACGCACACTCTTCCAAAATCATAACATGGAACTACCTCAACTGGGCAAATAAAACTCTTTTCCTACTTTAGTACTAATTAGGTGTTTGGACCACTGCCAGGAATCTGAACACCTAGTTACTAGGGCAACCAATTTTTTGACCTAAAAACTTAAAATTTAGACTTTATAATTTACAAATTTAGACTTTATTTTGACCTATAAATTACTTGCGTTTGCAAGTGCAAAATAATTCAGCCTTATGTTTTGTGGTTAACTCAGAAGTATATTCATGCAATGTACTTCAAAATTTAAAAAATAAACTTTGTTTAACTTGAGGATGATATATTGATGAGTACATTAATAACTGCAATAGAGTCAAACCTGAGAACATCATAAAGTTGAATCACTATATATGTATGATGGATTAAGCGTTTATCAAACCAACAGACCTTGTTTCTTCCCTTACCATGCATAGCCTACATAATATTCAATCGTCCAGAAGTGGGCAAAACATGATTATTACGCCAGAAGTCACAAGAAAGCCATTATTATTACAGAATTGCAACTGAACTTGCAAAAGCATGACAATATTTGTTGTTGTAGTTTCAACAAAATATTGATGAAGAGAAAAAAACTGTGCTGCAAGATAGATAAGTTCGACCTACTGATAAATTCTGACTTTTTTGACCTATAACTTGGTCATGGTATGAGCATTAAATTTGGTTTGTGGACATTTCATAAACGTTAATAAAGGCAGGAAATTTTTAACTTTATTGACTTTCGGTTGCCCTAGTGATCAGAATTCAATCATGGAAAACCTGAGCCGTGTTTGTATGGCACAAGAGAGGAAATTGCTTTGAAAAAATCCTGAAGTAGACAAGGATTAGGGTCACTGATTTACCAAGTCATTAGTAGAACACACTTTACATCCCCCAAACAAGAAAAGGGATATGGACAATACATCGGGGCCAAATTCAGTCCCAAGAAAAGGCATATGGACGATACATAGGGGCCAAATTCAGGAGAAATATTTCTGACCTCTTTATTGGTTCCCCATACCTGGACTGATTGCCTTGCATAACAAAAAACTCAGTCTGCTCTTGGAAGAGTCTATTACAGGATCTAAAACACATGGCTCGCAGGCTACATGTGGCCCCCAAGGGCATTTTGTAGAGCCCACCATGCTTTTTGGGAATTTAAGTAATTAATATTTAAGCTATTTAGTTTATTCACCAGTGTTTAAAAGTGCTTGGCCAGTGAGTGAACAATTCCTTTTAAACGAACATAGAGAGCTAGAACTTATTTGCCTGTAACTCACGATACCTTTCAGAGGCAACAAGATCTAAAAGCTATTTTTTGTAAGGTTCAGGTACCACCAATGTTGTGTCAGCATCATATTGCAGGCCTCAGGTTACTTCATAAGTCCTCATTTGGCCCTCAGAGCAATTTCAGTTTGAGACTCCTGGTCCATCAGATCTATCACAGGGGACTCTAAACTACAACCTGTGGGCTGTTATCGCTGTGGGCCATTACGGCCCACAAAGCCATTTTGTCAATAATGAAAAACTAATACACTGTATTTACAAAATATTTGTTGCTTTGGTAGAATGTAACATACACTGAGAGAATGACATTGCATATTAAGTGAGTTGTTATATAAAAGCTTATGTGGCCCTCTGACAAAAAAGTTTGGAGACCCTGATCTATAGGTCGAGCCCAGTTCTACCAAAACTGCATCAATCCTGAACAGCATTCCCATAATCGTCAGTTGTAATTTAGCCTCATGCTCATGACTTCAAACCAGCACCAATAAATAAGCAAAATGGAAAAAAGGCAAACAAAGGGACATGACTAATGTAAATTTCTTATATATATCCATGTAGTGCAAAAACTTTAAGAACTACACACATCAAGCAAATATGAATAATCAAAATATTTAACGTAAATCTTTAACTCTATTCACACGAAACTCAAAAACCTTACTTTTAGTTTTTTGGTAACTTTGGCACAATACCTGTGCAGCTGGGCCAAATTCAGTGGGCCGAAGTCTGCATAAAAACTGTAAATAAAATAAAATTTTGGTAAGATTCCATAACAGTGCCACTGATGCAATCAAAGAAACAAGTGTATTCACAACGTACAGACCAAATGCACTTAACTGCTGTATCAAACCAAATTACATTGTAGCATTCTTTCCTAAACCAATATAGAATTAAAAAAAACAGATAAAGCAGGCATTGAACATAGAAGGAAACTAGAGGTAGACCGACAAGTTTTTTTTCAACCAACACCGATGTTTTTCATTGCCGTTAACTGATGCCAATATTATTGCCTTACTCAAAGCACAGTCGAAAGAAATTACTTCCCTGTAATGAAGACATCGAATTTCTGCACCAAACTAGTTCACTAAAACAGTCAATCACCATAGCACGTATCCTGATTTGTTTATAGGTAGTAATCTGCTTAACACGCATAAGTCTTCAAGTGAATCTTATGTCATAGAACAGTTTATTGAGACGATTGCGCAGCAGTCTGTTTATTATGCACTACTTGATGTAATAGGAGGGCTGTTTGCTGTAAGGAACAGGACAGAGAACTTGTGTTACTCAATCAGAGGCAAATTAACCACTTGGGTTTCCAAACACTATTTGCACAGAACATTAGTGTAGAGCCTTTTATAAGCAATTATTGCCGATATGTATTGGCGCAATGTTGCTGTGCTGACATCGGCAACATTGCCATGTTGGCCGATATACATCAGCAGGCCAATGCATCAGTCACGCTCTAAAGGAAACCATACTTCTCATAAATTAGTTCATCATCGATGCAGAAATAATGGGTATGGGTGGTACTTTTTGGTTTGGTGCGTAGAGTTGCAAAGTAAAACTGGTCTGAAAAACAAAAATAGTATATAACATTTTATTTGAATAGAGCTGATGATGTGGACAGTGTAGGAAGAATACTTATACTCTGTAAGTTCTTAGTGTCTGATTCTTTGCTGAGAAAGTTTTCCTTTTGATAGACACTGGTTACTATTTTTAGGAAAGCACTAATGGAAATCATATAACACACAAGTGACAGTTTCTAGCACAGACGCACATTATGAATGTCAGAAAATCAGTGATGGCAATAGAAAAGATTCAGTTTTATGACTAAGCCACAGTGAAATTTCTGTGCTATGCTCTTAAATCATCAGCTTTGATTAAGCAAGATTACGAATGGCTCATTTCACTTTGATCCCTGTTCTGGTCCATAAAAACTTAAGCTATACTTTTATTTCAAACAATAAAACGCTTGGTGTTTTTTGAAAATCATTCACATTTTTACAAATATTAACAATTGTCATTCAGAAAGTACAATTTGCTGTTTGAAAGTCAAGTGGAATCATATTTCACATATGATATGGTGCTGCCAAGAGGAACAGAATATTTTGCATGTCATATGTTGAACTTCGACAAAATGACTCATTAGTTAACTTAATTAGAGCCAAATTGGATATGACTCATATTTTACTGCTTGTGGTCCTCCTACAGTATAGCCTTGAAACATAAATCAATGAGCCAATTCACCTTAACCAGCTGCATAACTTGAGGTTTGAACCAGGGGGTGCAAAGCTTAGCTGAAGGGGGCCCACTAGCCAAAACTCAGAAAAAAGTTAAGAAATGATAGTGAATCTCTGGATGTCATGGATGTCTATACTAACTAAAAAATGAAAACACCCAGTGGACCCCTTCAGCTAAGCTTTGCACTCAGTGGCTAAAAAACGCAAAAAACAACAACCTACAGAATATTTAACAACAAAATGTCAACTAGAGGGGGTACAGTTTTTACATTCAGGTTGCCAGGGGGAGGCTTGCTCCCTTGTCATTTATGCCACTGACCTTAACCATACTAACAAGAAGTTGATAGTAACAAAACTGAATTGACCTTTACAGCTAATGCAGTTGTATTAACTTCACCTGGATGCTACTGAACCTGTACTGATTTGTGCGAGGCACCATATTTTTACTCACTGCTTCAGACAAAGCAAAACACAATTATCATGATGCAAAAGGTTGCAAACACCAACTGCCTACAAGAGGTTTGACTTAGGCTACCTGACTTGCACTATTTCACATCATAATCAGTCTGTTGTAAGGTGTACACAATGTATTTTATCAGTTCATCAGTTGCTCACCTCTGGTGTAGAAACCTTCTCTTGCACAACTACATCAATCAAGTTAAAAAAGTTGTAAAATTTCATAGACAACTCATCTAGGCACGAGCTGAGCATACTGCATTTGACCATGTCTGATAAAAAAATCAACAACTTTACAGAAACATTAGCAGATTACTTCCCACAGAAAACGTATGCCCTGTTTGTATTTTAGAACAAAAACAATTGAAAAGAAGCATTGTTTCTATTAAGAGTTGTGTTTCTCGAATATTCCTTGAAGCTTGGCACAAATTCTACAGCACTGAGTCTTGTATTGTTTCTGCTGGCAATTGATTATTACATGCCGCACGTTGATTTGTTTTGCACATTCTGTACCTCTTCATCAATCACTAAATACTGTTGCCTTTGCTGGTAATTCATTCTGTTCTATACATTCTATACAGCTCTACATTTCTGTACTCAAATATCATTATTGCACATGGTCATGTTTTTTAAGTTGTAATGTAATGCACCAAAGCAGTTTTAGCCAGGCACAATGTGATGAACAGTAACAAAGCAAGGTTGCTTACAATATTGCTTTTCTTATCAAAATAACACTCTGGACAGTAATATTTTAAAGCTAGATTTAGGCCTTTTTGACTGTAGTGCATAAGACAGAATTACATTGTTTTGCTAAAGTTGATGTGGTAGATGTTTGTTCTAAACACCCACCAGAAGTGAGAATGTAGAATGGGCACTGTACTGGGAGTTAGTGGTATAAAATGTCTTTTATCTGGAGGTAAACCATGTTTTTAATATTTATTCATGCAAACGGATGTTTAACCGTATGTGTCTGTCTTTGTTTATTTTGCTGAGACATTTCAGTCAATACTTTGCTGAAATTTTGGTCACTGGGTCATTTCAATCATTTGTCTCACAGCTGTAGTGAAACTTGCCATAACAGTGTGCATTAACCTATATTTTCAGACATTCTGACTGAAATGACCTAATTTTTTACAGTCATTTCAAAAACATTTCAGTCTATGACCGAAAAAAAGCAGGTCTGTCTCGCCAATGCCATTAAACTAACTTATTGGTCAGGGGTCTATACATAGTGGGTCGTGACCTAAATTTGGATCGTGAGACCTTGTAATCTGGGTTGCAAAATAATTAAAATTTATATTTTGACTTTTTTATTCTCATCAGACAGAATAAATGCAGTCATTTATAACCTGTTTTATGTGCTAAGTTTCATACAATTTTCTACAAGAAAATTGCTACTGTCAATAATACTTTCAAAATTGATGTTTAATTATGAAGTTTTTTCCACAAAATTATATGCTCACAAAATGTTTGGATTGCAAGAATTTAGAACTATTTTTTAGGGTCACACCAAGAAGTATTTGCAGACTCCTGTTGTAGGCAATTAATAAAAATACCCATCAGTATCAATAATGAATGATAATGTGGGTAGCAAAGCTTCATATGATTACACACTAAATATTTATGCATGATCACAATGAACTGGCAACTAGTAGATTTTGAAGTAATTGATAGTTAAACACATGCTGACAAAAACAACTGACTGCCATGGCTTGATTGAATGACAGGTGTTGCTTTGCAAGCTGGCTTGGTCTATAGATTGATTTCAGAATAACCTACACACTGACCAGTAGATTAATTAAGCCACTCTCAATCCCTCACTTATCAACAGGCATGCCAATCCAGAGGATACATGCAACAAATAACTCCATGCTTACACAGCACTATGTTTTATTCTTTTAAAATGAAGTTGAAATAGAAAAACTCACAATAAAGACGCAAGCTTGAAGTGCTGTTACAATTTTTGACTTCGTTTTAAGAGTAAATGCTTGCTTATTGTGTGAACATACAACTATCAGTAGCTAACATGCAGCGTATAACCACTATGGTCATTTGTTTTTAAGGATTCCAATTAGTCTGTTTTTACAATTTCTCACTGTCAAGTTGTACTAATAATACTACCTCCATTTTTTATAAAGAATTGCAAGCTCAACACACCTATGTGACAGACAAATATCAGAAGAGATTTGTACATGGCAAATATGTTTGGCCCAAAGTTGTTTCATAAATACAGAGACAATATCTGGTTTGTGACTGCATAATCAACTTACTTTGGTCACCAATGTTTGAATAGAACAAATGGATAAATAGAAAAATAGAGTAGAACTGGCCTATAATGACTTCAGTTATAATGATTTCCTATCAACATGCATTCAAGGTCAGCAACTTTGGCTATATCGTCATCTTGCCTTTAGTGATGCTTTCATAGGTCCCACAGAATATTTTGTTAGTTTATAATGACAGTTGCAAGTTATTGTACAGTTTGAAACGCAAGGTCAGCTATGTTTACCCTCCAACTCTTTTATGATCGAGTAAGATATGCAGTTAAGTGTTGAATTGTGGAGTCGTGACAGGTGTGATGTAAATTTAGCATTACAATGATTGCACCATCAACAGCTATTGAGGCAAATCGTGTACATGACTTTTATTATGTTAAGGATTGTTGTGGCTATAGCTGTTTTTTTTCGGTCATAGACTGAAATTTGTTTGAAATGACCAAACAAAATTAAGTCATTTCAGTCAAAATGTCTGAAAATATAGGCTAATGAACACTGGTACAGTGAGTTTTAAAACAATTGTGAGACAAATGATTGAAATGTCTCAGTGACCAAATGTATCAGCAAAAAAATGACCGAAATGTCTCAGTGAAAAAAAACAGCGCTAATAGTCAGTTTGATAGATTGTCTTTGTGGAGCAGTGCGTAAAATGTCAAACAAAAAAGCACTATCCAATTATGGCAGTGGTTCTCAAATTTTTGTTGCTGCAGACCTTTGACTACACTCAAACCCACTGCAGACCTCTTTGTTTCATCAACATTTTTTTGATAATTGAGAAATTAGATTTGGTCACTTTTCTTCTTGTGAGCACCTCAACTGTCCCAGTAACCAAATTTCAAGCTTTGGCTTGCCACCGCATGACATCACCAAACTCAAATAAAAAAGGTCAGTCAACTTGGAACATGAACTTGTCAGAATAAAATCATGGTACAATTAATACCTTCCCTGCTGTTATGTTTCAGCCTAAATCAAGCAGTTCGCATGTGGCTAGGCAACTGCACAACTCGCTAGGTGATTATGCTAGAGAGCTTTTCAAACCTTCAAAAGACTTGGCTAGCCTTCAAGTTTGCAATGAAAAAAATGGTTTTGGGTTTCAGATCATCAAGATGCAGAAATTGCAGAAGTCTCAAGATGCAGAAAGTCTTCTAGTTTTGATTTAAAAAAACATTGGAAAGCTTTGGATATTAGGGGTAGGTTCAGGATTTTTTGGCTTACGTCATCGAACCCTAGGCCTCAACCTCAAGAGGCAATCTTTTTGTTTCTTTTTTTTGTAAAAAAGAGGTGAATTGAAATTCCACATCTTTAGAGCCGTTGGTCAGCCTTCTAACATTTGTGGTTTGGAAGTTATGGCCTAAAGACAACAAATTATACATTTAATCATGTTTTTTTGCGGTTTTTACTTCATACCTTGCTAACCACAAATGCTAGAAGGCTAATCAAGAGCTCTAAAGATGCGGCTTTTTGCTTAGTTTTTTTTTAACAAAAAAATTGCTGCTTGTGGTTGAGGTCCAACACCTAATGATGTAAGCCAAAAAAAGCCAGAAGCCTGCCCAAAATATGACATCACCTGCAAAAAACTTAAATCCTAAGTTTCCCAATGTTTTAGTCAAAACTAGAAGACTTTCCAAGTCATTTGAGGGTTTGAACAGCTCTTAGCATCAGCTCGCGAGCTACAGAATTTGGCCAAGTATACCTATCGTAAGATTTTACTTTTTATCAAAAATTTGGTGTTTAAGCCATAGTTTTGGAACCAGAAATGCTCGAAGACGATCAAGGACTCGAAACACTCAAATGAAAGGCTAGTTTCCAAAACAACTTGAGCCAAAAAATTGGCTCATTGGGTTGGTGCCTAGGACTTGGTGACCACAGCCAAATATGTGTAAACCTGCCTCCATTATGATGTTACCCACAAAAACCCCAAAATCAAAAACTTGCCAATTTTTTAAAATATAAACTACAAGACTTTCTGCATCTTCAGAGGGTTTGATCAGCAAGTTATAACTAGACAAAGCCACTGGCACTTAAGTGGCTCACAGTCGTTAAAGGGTTTTAATCACTATCACTCATCTTCCTCACCCGCTAAAAAGTTTTATTGATGAGACTGTTTGTTTGCTATTCTCATCAGTGATGAACCAACACTCTTAATAAAAAAAATACACTGTAATACTGAACTAGCTCCTCTGTATGATCAACTGCAGTACCTGAACAAACATGTTTGCTTTAGCATTATATTTGCCAGTTTTTCATTGCAACACTAAATGTTAATATCAACAATGCTGTTTCATCAGAAAATGCAAGGTAAACCAAACATACCTTTAATTATTTCAGCTGCACTGACCAAATCACTGTCTTCAGAGAAAAGGCAATGATTGTCACGTCTAGCAAGGGAACTAGAATTAATGTGTTCTAAAGCGTCCCTCTTCATTGAAAGTTTTACATTGGAGAAGTCAGATGATTGTTGATCATGAATACGCATATGCTTCAATGCAGAAGCTAAATACATCGGATTGACAAATGCCTGATGAGAGTGTAAAGGCCTAGTCTTTCCAGCTCTATATGCAGTTCAAGAAAAATTTCTACAGATTACCAGACACACAAAATGTGAGCAGCAAACCAGCCTGTGAAACAACACAACGTTAATGGTAGCATATAACAGATTCAATTGAAAACCAATACTTTTTTTCTAAAAAACTTCACTATTTAAAATTATCTTGGAACAAAGATATGAAATGCATTTGCATTAAATTAAGTTCATTTATTCTAAAAAGCCAATACATACCTTCAAATATTCACTTGCATAAAGACTATATACAAAGAACCTCGCACGAACATAGCAAATACATTCAGACTATTTCAAACATCTTTTCAAAGGCAAACATACCTTGGACAAAATGTTCATTCCCACATTAAAACTAGAGATCGACCGATATATAGGCTGATATTTGGGTTTTACCGATATATCGGTATCGACCAAAACGGCTGATATTATCGGCCTCAACAGGAGTTGACAAAACGCTGTTATATTCCTCACGCATCCAGACAACTGGCGCAAGAAAGCACAACGAAGCAAGTCGAGACAGTTATCTTACAACAATGCTAGCAGGTCTGGCTTCATAAACAAACAGACAAGATGAACCGTGCGTCAGCCATCACAACCGCGTGCATAGGCCGCCACAAAAGCATCACCGCGAAGTTCCGCAATGCTTGAAGCCACCATGTGCAGGTGTTGTGTATGAATAAAATCCCGTTATACTTCTGGAAGTTTTCGCAGCACGAAAAGTTTGACTGGTACTCAAGGTTCAGAAGTCCAATCGATGCCTAGTTTAGTGCAGATTGATTTAAAAAGCTTGCATGAAAAATGAATTGCGTTATGTTAAGCAACATTTATGGCATTTTGAATATGATTACAAATGAAATCATTACTCATTAGTGACGACAACTGTCGTTATGAAGCAGTTGCAAGTAACATCTTAAAAGGATTCTACATTTCTTAACTTGATGTATTGGGCTACAAGCGTGCTGGTTTATACTGTACGCAAGCTGAAACTATGTGTCCGTTGGTTTAACTTAATCAACATTTTCCACGAGGCATGATAATGATATTAATTGTGATCACACAATCCAAGCTGTTGCAAATGTGAAACCAGGGTTTGTAAAAGTGGCACACAAGCTGCAGGAGCGCTACTCCAGCATTTCACAAATATATTGAGGCGATGATTTGTCATTCGGTCCAATAGCAGTGCAGTAGGCAGTGTTCATTGTTGCATCACAATTGCTGTTGTCCGTTTTTTAAACACGATCAGCAAAAGCAGAGTTTGCAACAATGCAACTTATAAGCGTATTGTTTAATGCGCACATGTGCACCTTACCTATTGTTATGGCAACTTGTTTTTATGGAATTTACTTCTGGCAGAGGGGCGGTAATCAGTTATAGCCTTTGTTTAGGCTAGGTTGTAGATGAGCGGCTAACTCACTGTAGGCTACTTGGTGAAAATGCAGATAAACTTTACTTTCTGCATGACAATCTTAAACTGTTGATATGGAACTACTGAGAATTGACAAATCAGTTGACATATTTCATTTTATACCAATGCCAGTACTTCAGTTGCAGTAACTAATGGAACTAGTTTTTCTTTTTTAAGGACATGCAGCTATTTAATGTTACATTACATCAAAATTCCAAATTTGATTCTTTACGACTTGAATTGACTTTTCAAGCTGAAAACCCACTGAGTTGCACAAGAGTCTGAAAGGTTGATTTGTGAAATACATACAAAAACAAAATTTTACAAGATTTATGTAGTAGAGTAACTGTTAACAAACATAATATCAAAGATCAAAAAAGTTGCTGTTTTGGAAATCTTTTCATTTTTGGCAATGGTTAATTAAATACAGTGTTGTACTAATTTTAACCTCCTTAACTTGATGCTCCATTCTGTACTTCCTTTTCATTGTGCAGCATCTTTCAACTTTCAAGCACTGTTTTTGCTTTTTCGGGTTTAAACACCGTAGGCAGTTCTCTTACATTCAGTATTCTGTTCTTATTGGTTTGTTATTTTAACATTCTTTTTTTATTCATGGCACTGTGTTTATTCATTGTAAACAGTGTATACTATGCTAACAAGTTTGGCTAATCAAGTATTGAAATTGCTGCAATTTCAAAAATTCTAGCGTATAAATCCCAATTTTTAAGGTTTGAAAAAAAAGGTCAGGCATAAACTACGTAACATTTTTGATAATGAGGCAGAAAACAAGATTTAAAAATTTCGGAAATATTGGTATCGGCTAATAGATCGGCCCATGAATGGCCAATATATCGGTATCGGCCTCAAAAAAGCCATATCGGTTGATCTCTAATTAAAACAATTATTTTAGGCAAAATTTAGTGTGAAAGCTTATTTTCATCACAGAATAAAACATTTTACTAAAAAAATATTTAAATTAACAAGCATTTAAAACTCACATCATCTTTTCATTCAAGTTACCAGCTTTTTCAGTATATATATCAGGGTAATTTTTAAGGAAAATGTTAGGAACCTGGTATGGATCTGTAGGGACCCGATTTCTCTGATTTTAGGAACCTGATTGTCTCTGATTTTAGGGACCTGATGATATTTTCTCTGATTTTAGGGACCCGTTTGAAATTCTAGGGACCCGATCGGGTCCCTAAAATGCTTTAATAAAACCATGTATACATAGAAATATGTTGAGCATCACACAATAGTTTTATGTCAATTTATACAACAAAGATGAATGGCAACTGTTTACCTCTGACAAGAAATGGAAACTGAACTTATAATTTAGCAAAAATACAAGAAACTGATTATGAACACCCATAATTAACACATTTGATGCCAGTGCACGAATATATCTTACCTAAAAATCAGCCTAAGTCAAAAAGCTTTCACATGTATTAGCAACACTATAACTCGCCAGTCGATTGTGCTAGAGAATTGTTCAAACCCTCCAAGTCTGTAATGAAAAAGAAAACTTTTTGATTTTGTTTTTTTTGTGAGTGAGGTAGGTTTTCGGCCATTTTTGCTTATATTACCTGGCCTGGGGCCCAACCGCTAGACGGAACTATTTCGCTTTAAAGTTTTCATTGGAAACTAGGCTAGAATCTGAGTCTTTTGAGCCATTGATCGACTTTATAGCGCTTCTGGTTTAAACATTATAAGCTAAAAATAACAAATCAATTTATTATCTAATTAGTACATATTAATTATTTATTTTGCAATTTTTAGGTCTTAACTTTTGCACCCGATACCCCAGCAAGACATCCAAAGTCTCAAAAGATGTGGATTTTAGCTTTGTTTCCAATAAAATGTTGAGCGAAGCATCACAATCTAGAACTTTGGGCCTAGGGCCAGATGAAATCGGCCAAAAAGGCCTAAACCTTTTTTACTTATGAAACCACTCAAAACATCCAAAACCAAAAACCACAAAACTTTTTTTCATTGCAGACGTGAAGATTTCCCAAGTCTTTTGAGCATTTCGGTACCAGAGTTATGCCTGTGCATAGACATTTGCAAACTGCTGGTTTTCAGGTGAAACCATACCAGCTAAGGTGTGAACACCTTAACTCTTTGGCGTCCAGCTGCTTTCGAAAAAAAAAAACGCCTAAACGCACGTGGCTTTGCGCGGGAATATCCCCGCTCGTCGAAGCGTCGGACCTGGTCGAAGCGTCAAAGACGCGGCAAGTCTTTTTTAGCCTGCACTTGAAAAAAATTTTTTGTTTGGGGGTGCAGGTTTTTTGTGAGTGACGTCATAAGTGGAGAACTTTTAGGCCACCTTGGCCCACTTTGCCTGAGCCTGGGCACCAACCGTTAGGTGGTAGTATTTCGCTGAAGTTTTTACTGGTAATATGCTACAAGCCAAGTCTTTTGATGCTTTGGATGACCTGCTGGGGTTTCTGGTTAAAAAATTATGATGTAAGTTAGTAAAAATATTTGACTAATTAGCTAATTAGATAATTAAATGATTTGTTTATTTTAGATCATAACTTTTGAACCAGAAACGCTAGAAAGTTGATCAAAGGCTCAAAAGACTCGGACTCAAGCCTAGTTTCCAATAAAAACTTCAGCAAAGCACTTTGGCCCAGCGGTTGGGCCTTAGGCCAGGCAACATGAGCCAAAATGACCCCAAAACTACGTCACTTATGACATCACTTACAAAAAATCCGCATCCCCCAACCAAAAAAATTTTTTCGAGTGCAAGAGTAGCCGATCCATTTGAGCCCTTGAACAGCTCTCTAGCGCAATCGGTCGAGGAGATAGGCCATTGGTAAGGCAACCAGAAACTGCTGTTTTTTAGGCCGAAATCGAAATACGAATATACCGTACGCCGGCTCTCAAAGTGTTAAAAGCCGATCTACGAATATATTGTACCTGGATTTCGGCCTAAAACCAGCAGTTTTCGGTTGCTTTATCAATGCCATAGCTCTTCCGCCGATTGCACTAGAGACCTGTTCTAACCTTCAAAAGATTTGGTGAGTATTCTAGTCTGTACTCAAAAAAAAATTTTTTGGTTGGGTGTGGCGGATTTTTTGTGAGTGACGTCATAAGTGAAGCAGTTTTTAGGCCATTTTGCCTCATGTTACCTGGCCTAAGACTTAACTGCTAGGTCAAAGTATTTCACTGAAGCTTTCATTGGAAACTAGGCTCGAGTCTGAGTCTTTTGAGCCTTTGATCAACTTTCTAGCGTTTCTGGTTCCAAAGTTATGATCTAAAATAAACAAACTAATTACCTAATTATCTAATTATCAAATTAGTCAAATATTTTTATTATTTTAGATCATCACTTTTGAACCTGAAACCCCAGCACATCATCCAAAGTACGAAAAGACTCGGATTGTGGCCTAGTTTCTAGTAAAAACTTTAGTGAAATACTATCATCAACAGTTTAGGCCCAGGGCCAGATGAAGTGGGCTAAGGCGACCTAAAAGTCTTCCACATATGACTGGAGATCGACCGATATGGCTGTTTTGAGGCCGATGCCAATATATCAGCCATTCATGGACTGATAGCCGATACCGATATTTCCAAAATTTTTAAATCTTGTTTTCTGTTTCATTATCAAAAATATTATGTATTCTATGCCTTGCCTTTTTTTTCAAAAACTTCAAAAATCAGAAATTAAGCGTTAAAAATTTTCAAATTGTGGCAATTTAATATTTTGCTATGATTTTTAATTAATCTGACTATGATGATGCTTTTGCTTCAGCGGTGACGGCCGATGGGTGCTTCATGGTTCATCTTGCCTGTTTGTTTATAAAAATGCACCTGCTAGCATCGCTGCAAGGTAACTGTCTTAACTCGTTGTGCTTCCTTACACAAGTTATCTGGATGCGTGAGGGATATAACAGCGTTTTATCAACACCTACTGAGGCTGATAAAATTGGCCATTTCAGCCGATACCGATATATCGGCAAAACCCAAATATTGGCCAGGCCGATATATCGATCTATCTCTACTTATGACGTTACTCACAAAAAATCCGCCATCCCCAATGAAAAAATTTTTTTCTAGTGCAAACTAGAAGACTTGCTACGTTTTTTGAGCCTTTGAACAGTTCTCTGCCCCTTTCGGCACCAGAGTTACGCGCACGCAAAGCCACGTGCGAACCGATTGTTCTGGCACGAAAATCCCCGAATGCGGCCGGACGTGAAAGTGTTAATTACTTCAGTTCAGTAATTCCAAACCCTTTGTTAAAAGTTTTTACTCAACACTGATCAATGCAAGTCTAGCCAAAACAAGTTAAAAGCTAGCTAAATCATTTGCAACTGGTCATAGCTGCTACAATTGCAAAACCACCAAATCACTCAAAGTGTTGCTGCAAGCATTAATTGGCATTTACCACATGTTCCACTCATTGTTGTCAGAAGGGGGGAAGGGAAAGCCTTGGCCTCCACTGGATTTTTGAAATTTGACATTTTTCCGTTATGTTTCTAGCAAAAAAAGGTTGTTTTCTTAGTTTTGAGAAGGAACAATTTAAATTTCACCACTTTTTGCCCCCACCTGGAAAAATCTTTATGACTATGTCTGGAAAAATCTGTTGATGGCCCCCTAGAAAAAATCCTTGCGAGCCCATGGCTTCACTTAATAAGCACAAATAAAACACAGGAGTAGTTCTTGTCTGTCAAACTGTAAGCGTAATGGGAAAATCTTTGAAATTAGTCAACATTAGGTATATACTGGTGTAGAGTTGCTACTAAATGAAGGCTTTGCATTTGCTGTGACATGATTAATCTAATTAGGCATTTGCTTGCAACAATGGTATCTAATACATATGTGAAAATCAAAATGTTGTGCTTCACTGTTTCAGACTGGTAAATCTATAACTAATCAATGCTGATTCAAAAGCAATGCATAAATCCTATCATGTGACAAACTTTAACATCACATTTTTAACATAGACCAGGGGTGGGCAAACTTGTTCAACCGAAGAGTCATTGGCAGAAAATAAAAAACAACAGCAAGGCGCAAAATCAGTTTATAGTGTCAAATACAGTTTGTTAAAGAATACAAGTTTTACATATAATGACTTGCATCAAATCACATCATAGATTCCTTGGCAACTAACCACATGAATTCGTGTAAACACATTGATAAATGAAATAAACATTGATGAGACGACAACTTGCTATTAATTTGAGATAATGCTATTCAGTTAGATCAGTGGTTTCCAAACTGTGGTACATGTACCACAAATGGTACGCGGTGGCCTTCAAGGTGGTATGTGGAAGGCCTGCTTTCTGTGTTTCTTCACAAAAAATATATTCACATCAACAGTTCTTACTTATCATTATAATTTCTCACAGTCATTTTGTTCATGTTTCACTTGTGTCATTTATGGTTTTCTGAACTTTTGTGATTTAATGATATTTGGTAGATTTAGTTTTCCTGGAACAAGGTGGTATGTGGTGATAGTATGGGACCCTCAAATGGTACGCTCTAAAATACTCCCCAGCACAAATCTAAAATAACTCTCTAGTTAGCTAAGTTAACTGCCGCAAGCAGATATGTGATCTACAAACACAGCACATTCTTACATCACAAAGTTACTTGTGCATTGCCAAACACAACAGTACTCTGTACTGCAATAGTAATAATCACACTTAAATCACAAAAATTTTTTGAATGAAAATGTAGGCTATCATTTTTTGCAGCTGTTCCTATTAATTTTACTATGACAAAAAAGAGTTTCATATATACAAAATAGAAAATCTAGAAGTTATTATGAATATTTTTACCAGAAGCTCTAGCGACCCCCAAACAATGGCAAACGAACCCCACAGAGCAGGGTTCCCACACATTTTAAAAAATCATTTTCCATACTTTTTCAATACTGAATTGAAAAAGTCCAATACCATTAGGTCTCTTCATTTTTTGAAATTCCTAATCATGAAACTCAATTTTACACACTGCATAAACACTGAAGTGTTTTGCTTTCAGTGAAATTCTGCTCAGCTACTTCAAATTTTTTTTCCATTTAGAATTTCCATACTTTTTCAATACTTAATGCATATTTTGGCCAATTTCAATACTTTAAGGTCTTGAAAACCGATTTTGAAATTCAATATTTTTTCAATACTTTCAATACCGCGTGGTAACCCTGACAGGGGTTGTGAGTAAAGTTGCTATACGTTCAGAATTTCAGTGTTAAAATTTGTGCCTGGAAGAATTTTAAAAAATGCTCTAATGACCAGAATTTTGACAAGCTCAAATGATTTTATCATTATGCTCTCTGAAAAATTTAAATGTAATCATGACTGGGAAAGAAAAAACATGCTTTTCTCGTATTTTATCACTTGTAGCTTTTTGTGTAACAAATCTGTGAGATTATTTTTATGTGATAGTGATGCTATTTTGCAGTGGATTAGCAGTTGTACCTGTAAGAATACACTGAAAAATTGCTGTATAGTGCTTCTTCATTATCATGTAAAGTACCATTGAGACTGTCAGGAATTTTGCCATTTCAAATATGGTAACCCTAGTCGTGACACCCAGGTTTACAACCACTGCCATAAACAAACAGTATATATATTTTATCAAACTTCTGCACTGGTGATAATGTGTATTCAGTGTATTTTACATTTGAAAAACAAACAACTTCACGTTGTTACTGTAGCCCTTCAGGTCAAAGCCAAGATTTTCATTGATTCTAAGTGCCATTGTGATAAAGATTTGAATAGTTAGGGAATGAAGTAACGAAAGAGTTTTTGACTTTGAAAAATAGAATTAATGGTGTAACACATCCATTGAAGTGAATGAGTTAACACAAAAATAACAGGATACAAACAAGATGATAATAACAGAAGCAAACATTATAGACAAAAACAAAAAAATCAAAAATACAAAAAAAATGCCAAAAAGTAAAGACCAGTATAACTAAAGCGGTGAGTAATAACACGTATGATGGTGGGCAAACAATGGGTGAAGAGTTAGGTATGTACAGATAACAGATATGGCATGCACATAGGAAGAAAAGTGAAAGAGGTTATGAGGCAGAGAGCAGTGCAGCAACCATAACAATACAGAACAAATGCATATATCAGAGGCAAAACAACAATGTTTATTCATTCACACAAATCGTGAAGCATTACAATTATTACTCCTGGACCATAATGGAGTACCACAGTTGAAGTTATGTCTCAGCTGAGAGCATGGCATCCCAATCCCCAAACGAGGTTGAAAACGCAAGGGCAAGACAGATTGCAAAATGTTTAACAATACAGTACTCCAATAAGTGTTGGGCACATGAAAAACAAACTTGAAAATAAGGTTAGTTAATGAGTGGAGCAGATATATCTAAAAATGATGACACTGACGTAACTCAGTTTTAGAATATGGGACTAGGAATTGACTTGACTGAAGTCAGTCAGATCCTGGATGTGAACATTGCAAACATCATAGTCAGCGACCAGCATTCCTGCAGAATCAAGAATGAATGCCAGTTGTCGTCCACAACCTCCTGACACTATTCTTCAATGAACCTCTAAATCGCATCAATTTAATATCCTTTCTATCTAACCTTGAGCCTTGTTTTGTAGCCTCATGGCACGTGGCAAAAGGACAATTTGCCCTTTTGGTGGGATAAGGGCCACTTTCTGGTCCTGGGATGTAGCAGTTACTTATGGCACTTTTGCCCCCACCCACTATAAAAACAGTGTCATCTAGCTGGGCTACGTAACCGATTAAGCCGAAATTCAAAAAAGCAAGTCTTATCAAAACATAAAAAGGTAACACAATCAAAACAACATAGACAAAATAATGAAGAGACACAAAAACCAATCCGACAAAAATCTTATCAAATATCAAAAACTTACAATGAATTACATTTTATAACCAGGTTATTGAAACTCTGGCATTCACTCTTAATGGTGTGAAAACTGCCTTCTTCCTCAGCACTGTGCACTGCACCAAGAAACTTGTTGATCACACTAGTGACCCTCAAGAATGCTGATGGCTACACCAACGCTTGTCCTTGGCTGGGTCCAGAGCAATGCCACCAGGATCCTAAACTGTCTAATGTCTTTCTTAGACGTTCATTTGCTCTTCGAGCTTCAGTGCCTCCTTTGTTTTTCTTTTGCCAATATAATATTACCTGCTGCTTTTCTTTGCGTTTTGTCAGTCATTGCCCTTGGTAATGGGTTTTGCTGTTTTCTTTACTGTTGTTTTTTGCACTACAGAAGTATAACTTTCATTAACATTGATTGAGCAGTGCTGCTTATGTTCTGTTATAGTAGCCAGATTAACCTCTGGAAGTTGTTACTTTAATTCCAGATAAACTGCAACAAACATGCCATGGCTGTACAGTAGTTTTTAACTATGAAATTTTGAATTTTATTATTTTAATATTTGCAGCATCACACAACAAGTTTTTACTTTTTTTACCTTGCCATGAATTTTTTCTTGCTGCCTACACATTCTAGTGTCAGCCTATCTAGCATTATTATGTCATGTGTTTACCATGGGTTTGAAACTCAAAGGTACTTACCAACCTGAGTTGAAAGTATTGTTCTTAAGACAAATACCTTTTTAATTTTGTAGCTTCACACAATACAAATAAAAAAGTTGTCAACGTAAATGAAGTGCATGGAGTTCTCAAGATTTTTTTAAGAGAGATTCTTACAATAAGCATTTTCATTTGTTAAATAAAGTAACGTAAAGGTAGTTTTTAAATTGCAGGAGAAATTTCACCACCATGTTACATTTCCTTCAAGCTTGTTTTAGAAATGTATAATACAAGAGTTTTATATTTTCATTTTTTTCTTGATTCATGTAAGTTTTTTGCAATCTGAGCTGATAATCCCATTTGTGGGCTATCTGATATTGCGGTTTTTCTTTGTGGTGAGACCTACACCTACTATCTGCCTCTGACCAACAGACAGTTGTTAAAACATGATGCGGTACTTCGTTGGGCAAATTAGGCTAAATAAGTTTCTGTCGAATCAGTGCCGTTACGCAACATTTTGTCAATCTTCACATTAATTTTCATTCATAAAAGCATGTAAATCTATAGTAGCACAACACGAACTCCCTTACGGAACGTCAACGCACAGTTACAACCTGGCTGTGGCCCAGGCCTAGGCTACTGTACTTTTAATAATATAAGCGCTTGCGATTGGTCGGCGGCAAAAGTAGTACCGAAAGTATTTTGGTCAAATTCTTGATGCGTGCCAAGACATTGTCACGTGATAGGATCCACCAATCAGATGCATATGACAATACGTTCCTACAGCAACCAGATTACCATCTATAATGAAACAGCGGCCAGCGGTACACCTATGAAATTGATAAAATTTTATAGCCATCATTTCCTCTACTGAAGACCAACACATAGCTTCAAAACGTGTTTCGGAAGTGCAAAGGCTTAGAGAAAACATATACAAGCATTTTTATTGCAGGTGAACACCACGAGATCAATGTACTAGTTTTGAAAGATTGATGATGTCAATCCAGCTGACTTTCAGTAAAATTGGTTTTCATCGCCGTATTATGGCCACTGGCGTAGGGGGTGCAACCGCACCTCCAAACCTTTTGATTTGGTGAAAATCCGGAGAAAATCCCTTAAAATCCGGAAAAATCTGTAGAAATTTGGGCAAAATGGATGTAAACTTCCACAAAATTATGCTCTTTTGATTTTACAAAAGTGGCACCCAAAATGAAAGTGCAGATGTTTTTTTGTTTTTGTTTGGAGGTCATATTTTAATTTACCTCTTTTCGGGAAGTTTAGGGGAAATTTGGGCAAGTTTGGGTGAAATTTGGATAAAAATGGTGCTTGAAGTGTCTTGATTTGAAGAAGTGCGCCAAGTGAAATGTGATCGTTTTATTTTGGGGGGGTCATTTTCCTTGGAGGTTTTTCGGGAAAGTGTGGGGAAATTTGGGCAAAATTTCTTCGCACCCCCAAAAATTTGCCTGCTCCAACCTGGGGTGTAACGAGATTAGATGGCACCCGGGGCAAAAAGCAAGTTTGGCGCCCCCATGTTCAAAACTGAGGTCTTTCGCAAGCTAATGCACTACATTGAAGAAATTACTTGTGACACTGTTTGGACTTTTCGGCACACCCCGCAGTGATTTGGAGCCCCCATGTTGACTCGGCGCCAGGGGAATTGTGCTCCACTGCCCCCCCTCGTTATGCCTGTGGCTCCTACACCTGTGGCTGTGATTATGGCTATGACACAGCTGCAAAAAACAAACAGTTTATTTGCCATAAAACGAACTCCTTCCAACGCCAATTCCAACCAATTTAGGGCACCAACATTTGTTCGGAAAACATATCATTAAATCATTGATTTATCTAATTTTTTAGTGATTCATATTACTCAGCTAAAAAGCAGAAACAAAGTAAAAAGCCATCATACAAAGAAGTAACCAACTGTCAGTGGAAATTAGAATAAATGAAAACACAATGGCAAGAGAACTGATCAGTGTAAACAAAGATTGACACTACATATGTCACATAGGATTGGTGACACAGTGACAACAGTAACCTCTCCCAAAGCAGGCTAAGCATGTGAAATATCTGGACGTGGTTCATGCCCAAAAGTGGTTTACAAGCAACACCAAGTACATCTGTTGAAAGGACACTATCTGGAACCTTCGCTCAACATTAAGATGTATGCTAGAAAAGAAACTTAACTTATATTTCATGGTTTGGTTATTTGTATGGCAAGGTTATTTGTATGCGAATTTGTGCTTACTAATGCAGTCCCATCGCCATGCGGGGGCTTTGGTGGGCTTTTCTCCCCAAGAAAGACTCCAAGCACACCAAATTGAAATATGAAACACTATAAATCAGAGGAGATTTGTCAAATATTATAATTTCAAGACCCTCCACAAATGTAAAGCCCCCTATTGAAGACTTTCTGGCGACGGTTCTGTTGTACCATCTACCAACGTCGGAACAGATGCACATAAAGCTGCAGTTACATGACGACATGAAAATCAGATTCAAGTCTGTTGAGCCTTATACTTTTTGATAGAGACAATTCCTCAAAATCTTTGGGTGGGTGATGTTTACCTAGAGAAATATCGTGGTTCGTTGGAAAACATGGATGAAGCTCTTCTTGGTTTTCTTTCAATTTTGTGATAAGAAGTCTTGAAAAACTGTGCAATATCAGATAAATTTCTTTGGAACATCGTGGTCATAGCCCCGAACATTGCCGGATTAACAATAATAGCAAATGTAGCAATTGCTGCGGGCACCACGCTTTTGGGGGCCCGCGGTCTTCTGTAATAACTCTTATTTATAAGATTTTTTTCAGTCGAAGAAGTCAGTGTTTTGCTAAATTTTCCATAACTAGCAAGCGAAGCTTTTCAATTGAATACTGTCTGTGTCCAGAATTTTTTTTTTAATTCTTTTTGTACAGTTACGTAACAAAAGGCATAAGATTCCGGTCAGCAGTGTTGCCATTTTAGTTGATATTTTGGTAAATCTAGCAAAATTTTCTCACTGTCATCTGTGAAATTTTCAATCTAGCAGTTAGCTCATTTTCGAGCAGGATTTTACCAACCGTTTGGCAGGTTTAGCAGGTAACAAATTCCTGATCAAAAACCTCTTTTAACAGATTTTCAAGATGAAAACTTTTCCACCTTCTTCATCAAAAAATATGCTTCTCTTCTTTATGACGTTTGTAATTGGGTAACACCAGGGCAAAGCACAACCAGCTACCTGCATTTACAGCATTTGGAATTTTTATTATGATGCAATGAAGCTGCTTTAACCAGACAATTGCATCATAATAGCAAGCAATTAGATGGATTGCTGAAGCCTAAATTATTTGCTTGTGTTCTTAGTGAGCGCGTTTGGTCAAAAGACAACATTGGTAGAATATGTTTTTATCCCACGACAGGATATTTCCAAGTGGTTCAGTTACGCTTGTAAATAGTAATGCAGGGCCGTGGGAACCGCCCCCCGCACCCCCCGGCCGGGGGGGGGCCCAGCCATGTCTAGGGGCCCC
>Ga0210059_1001268_pt1 | contig 37447 bp, 26 predicted proteins | sample Ectturendosymbi2_FD_188042 | JGI IMG/M metagenome (GOLD analysis project Ga0210059, IMG submission 188042) | Ecteinascidia turbinata endosymbiont from Florida, USA - Sample 2 (SPAdes) (version 2) | ecosystem: Host-associated > Tunicates > Ascidians > Unclassified | place: Key West, Florida... | reverse complement strand
AGATTTTAGGGGGACCACAGTGCTTCAGTTGAGGGGGCACAAAGGTGATTGCTGTTGGGGGGTAAAACTCAAGAAGTGTCAGGGGTTGCGGTGCAGAGCGGACGCGGACAGGCAAAAGTACAACAAACGTGGGCGCGATGCGGACAGAGGACACTAATATCTGCCCTTGCCATCTCTAATCCATATCGCAGGAGTTAGTCAAAGAACATAAGGATACCAAACTGCTCAATGCAAGTCTTTTCAGAAAAGCATATCAATTGCTTCTAATCAAAGCGTCAAATGTATTGACGAAACAAGTCACTTGATGTGGGTGAATACTAAAAATTCTGGGAATAAAGTTCGATAGACCTTGTTGTAGGCAACGCTGAGCTGTAACAAGTTCGTGTTAAGGACTATAGTCACAGATCACATTCAGATGGGTTGAAGATCACCAATGCTGGGACCAAACACACGTATATCATCACTAAACTTAAGATCAGTGGTTTTTAACCTTGTCTTTACTATGCCTCACTTGGGTATTAGTCCTTTGTGTTAAGCCCCCCTGGCTATAAATAAGTTGTGAAACCAAATATATTGTTTGGTAAATTTATTGATCAAATTTTCAATGTTGTACAGCGTTTAAGGACTTGCGCCCCCCTGGGAATTCATTGACGCCCCCTCCCCGGTTAAGATCCACTGCATTAGATGGTTCGTAAACATATTTCCCACAGTGCATCTCGCTGTGGCTGAGCTCAGCTGAGAGTTCATCGAGGTAAGCAACGAATAGATATAGACTCCGAACTACCCCTTGTCTCACCCCTTTCGTTACATGAAGAGGTCTAAAGGCAAATGCCTCACTTCATTTGCACCAGCAGTCATTTTCAATTTCATTTGGTTAGTTTGGTTTTGCAAATTAAAGTTTTTTAGAATGAAAATGCAGCGAGACGTAGACTGTGATATCATATCTAAAAACCAAACATGCAACTAAAATGGACACTTTTCTTGGAACGTAGGACAATGATATTTTCTGAGACATTGTTCTTCAAGCTAAGCACAAATCCGAGAAATAAACGCGATCCAGCAACCGAGCTTATATTCAAATCACTTCCTACCTTCTCAGACCTTCACCACACCTATATGTAAAAGCCTTCAAGACATATTACTCCAACAAAAAACGTCAAATAAAAGCATACCTTAATTTGTTAAAATTATTTTTATCAACATGATTTTTACATTTTTTCTAGATTTAACAACATACTTGTCAACAACTCTTCCCAGACCTTGGAAAACTGGCTAGAAGATCCAGTAAATGAAATACAATATATGTTGGTAAATGGCCAGCTTCATCCTATTCTAGAAATGAAACCCGGGGAAATCAAAAGATTCAGGTATGTGGCTTGGCTTAACGGGTTGAATGAAGAAAGTTGTTTCAAATGTAAAGACCATTCTACGTGTGCATGTTTACTTTAGAAACTGATCTTGTGCTGGTAATGAGCAAAACATGCTGGTCACACGCAGGTTTTATCGCAAGTGGTGGGCAAAATCACCAGAAATGTGTGCATTCTTTCGCAATAAGCAAAAAAGTGTGTTTCACGATCGAAGCGTTAAGAAATATCTGCAGCATGGCAACCACGACCGTGTGCTCAGCGTGAACAGAGTATACCATCGTAAAGCTTTAAAACTGAGTGCAGCTGTACCCATACTCATAGCCAGGTTTCAAGGTGGGAAAATACATTTTAGGGCGGCAGGATTTTTGTTTTTATTATGTGTTTGAGACAAATATTTCCGAACACAGCAAAATTTGGGGGGGAACAAAAAGTTTGGGGAATGCTCCCCCATGGCTACAGTGGTAACACTAATAAATTTACGCCGGAATGAATGTGTGCAGAGCATCATTTTTTGGACCTACGCACGGGAAGGGCTAATTCAGTGTTTCTTTTAAGGTTTTTATCCCTGCTCAGGTAATCTCTAAACACAAACACCGTTGTTGTTCTTGCCCACAATGGGCAGATTTTGTTTCTTCGCTTATACTGAATTAACTGATAGGTTTAGACGCGCGCGTGGGTTTTTGTACAACTTAGCAAGTCTTCTTAAGCTCATCCCATCAGATAAAACAACGTGTTGATTTTGGAAAATTTTTTATATGATGAAGAACAAAAGCAATTTTCCAAACAAAAATGTGGGAAGTGCTCTTAACAAATGAACGAAAGAGTAAAGAAAAATAAAAAATTCCGCCACTAGACGTCATTAGTGGTCGGTTTGAGGTTTAGACAGAACCTCATTTCAAGCTCGTGATTCTATCTGCAATAAAAGTAAATTAGGTTGAGACATGAAATTTTTCTATTTTTGTTGCAATTTTCAGCCACATCAATCAACCTTGCCCAAAATGGGCAAATTTTTTATGAAAATCTGGCACATAAGGTAAACGTGCCCAAAATGGGCAAATGCTTTACCACTATTGTTGGGCAATCAGATTGATCGCGGCACTACTATTGGCTTTCATGCCTCACATACGGCTAGTCCCTTTGCCAGAGAGGGGTTTGGTCCACCCAAACAATGCACCAAGCCCCCCAAAATTGAAATATGAAAACTATAAATTAGTGGAGTTTTGTCAATTTGTACAATGTCAAGGAATTAACAGGGAAACCAAAAACTCACTCTTACCATAACGTCAGGTGATTTTCACCCCAAACTCACACTGACCACAAAGTGGGGTGATTTTCACCCGAACTCACACTAAACATAGTATCGGGCGATTTTCACCGAACTCACAATCAACCATAACGTCGGGTGATTTTCACCTAGGGACCACGTCGCCACTACTCCTGTCTGGGTGGAAATATCCCTGGTTTAGTATTCTAAGGGTGAGAGTAGTTTTTGCAGAAAATTTGAAAGTGATCCTAGCACCCACCGCGTTGCTACATACTCCCCATCTTTGGCAGTTGGCACGTGAGCCTCGTTTTGTTCTGTTTAGATGGTGGACAAGTTCCACAGCGTTGTCTCGTCTCAAAGTTCATGTCTCAATAAAATGCTTTGGTCTTTTACCACAAGTGCACTCACAACAAGCAGCAAGCCTTTTTTGGCTAAGCCAGAGTTCTACAAACTTAATTAGGTAAAGAGTAGCACAAGGTTCATCATGTCCTTAATAAAACGCCTTGACCTTTCACCAGAAGTGCACCCGGTGCAGGCCCATTCTGGATCCCATTTATTTCCTCTGACGAAGAAGGCGTCATACATTCTCCTCCCTGTTTCTCAATGAAAACCACGAGCTGAGCACATCTTGCCTAATGTGATTTTTTCGGGATATGTTACATTGTACTAAATCAACACATTTTTCGTAAATATATTATTTTTTCATTATTGGCAAAATGTGTTTTGCGGCAAAATGGTGAAATCCATTTCACCCGGCTGTGGTGGTTTGGCACCCATCAACACCGTACTGCCGCCACACTCCCCAAAGCTTTTCACGAGGAACCCGGTCGTATGCTTTCTCGAGGTCGACAAAACATGCGTGTAAGTCTTTGGCATGCTCCCAGGATTTCTCGAAAATTTGCCGGAGATTGGAAATTTATTCTGTAATGCTAGGGCCGCGACGAAAACCGCACTGGGTGTCGTCCAGCTTTGGTCTAATTATTCTCGCTGAATCTTGGCATATACTTTTCCTGGGAGACTTAGCAAAGAAAGGCCCTGTAGTTGATTCATGCACGTCCGTCTCCAATTTTGTGTTTGGGTATAATCAATTTTCCAATCTTTCGGTGTCTTCCAAAAGACCATGCCACTAGGGTTGCCAGATGCGTTTTGTAAAAATACCGGCCATTTTGATTTGTCAACAGTGCCAGATCTAAAACGTGTCGTATTTCGTAAGCGGCACAGGGAAAACAGAGCGACAATCAGTATTGTTAGGCCACAATTAATAATTTGCCTGCATTTTGGTTGGCTCATTACGTTTCGGTGTGTGCGTGACGCGAAAATCGCACGAAGGATTGCGCCAACAGCAGGAAATAAACTTCGCTGAAAGAACTGTCCTGACAATATTCACTGCTAGAGTCATTATAATTTGAGAAATTCGGCGTTAGTTCTTTTTGAAGGCACGGCAAATTATTTATTTTCAAAATACCGCCTTCAGGCACTGAATTTCAATATACCGGCCTTTTGCCGGCCTCTGCTAAATTAGCAGTGAAATACCGGCCAGACCGGTGAAATACCGGCCATCTGGCAACCCTACATGCCACTTGACACACACGAGTCAGCCAAACCATCCGGCGTTGAAAGCTCCCTAATTCACTGTTAAACTTTTTGCAATTAGCTTTAAGCTCGGATTTAGTAGCGGCATCAGGGAGCTTATTGATGCACAGTTCTACGGAAGCTTTCATCTATGCAAAGATAAAACATTCCGCGTGCAAATCTTTCCTCAGTTCTGTCAGGTGAGGCGGCAATGTTGACAAAAGGAAAGCATCGTGGTGATTTTTATTTGTTTTCAGAATTCGCAGTAAAACAACGCACATCGCATCATCTTTATTTTGTGACAGATGCTTCAGCGCAGCTCAAATAGCCAGAATCTCAATCCTAGCTCTTGCGGTTGCCGCACTCGACAACCACCTTGTCTTGCATGCGCGCTGCAACTGCCGACCTTTTGTCTTCATTGTAATCTGGTGCATTGCCAGACAAGCCGATCGCAACAGTGCAACAGCAAAGCACTTCCATTATTGCATTAAAGCGCTTTCGCAGTTTCGCACACCATACTGTACAAATCTGCGGCAGCATACCAGGCCGAAGCGAAGCGGTGCGCATGACAATGCACAGCTACCATACTTACAATTTTCGCTTCCAACTTCTGCGCCAAAACATGTTGTCGTCCTATAACATTGCAGCCGTCTGTTGCAATAGCCACGTGCAGGAAAACATGCTTTCCTCAAATGGTTTTACTTCAATACAATGCAAAACCGTATCTTGGCTTTCAGAATTTAGGGTGCCGTTGCGAAATTTTAGGGTGTCATTTTGACACCCAAAAATGCAGTGTTGCTTTCTCAGGAAACGGTGCACGTGTCAACGTTTGTACATGTGAAATCGTTAAGTAATGCGAAAATTACATATGACAATAAAAATAAATACGAAGCTACGAGGCGAAAGAAAGAAACAAAGAAAACATACAAAAATCTTTAGTTAATAGGCTGGTTCCCATTATCATTGCAATTACAGTTCGACTTGATGGCAAGAGTCTTGAGGAGAGATGCTTTTTATGGTCCCACCTTGAAGTAAAACATGCCGTAAAATCATATTTCATGTTCCCGTATCTCACATACATACATAGACGTTGTTGATTCTGCTTGTTGCTCTGCTCCTGCAGGCAATCATTGCTTAGTAAACATACAGCTTTGGTGAATCATATTTCGCTATTTCTTTCAATCGATGTGGTGCTCCTCATACTTGTCAAAAAAATGAGGCCTTCCGTGAAAGCTTATCTTGATACTGTTGCGGCCAGTAGCCATCTATATGGACAAACAGAACTAAAGGTTATACTGACTATACTCTACCCATATCGATTTTAAAATTTGGGCAATTTTTTTTTACTTTTCCAATGTCAGGTCTTTCTCAAGGATTAGACACTTTTCGGACGTGCCAGTCTTGATCATGAAACACTGTTTGTTATAACTATAAAATACAGCTTTGTTTCCGCCACCTGTCACTTTCGAAAGGTACTTGGCCTGACGAGAGCATACAGTCAATCCAAAAAGTTGTTTAACTTTTTTTCTGTTACTGCTGGTGGCGCAAAAATGAAGCATTTTTTTCAACAAATCTTGTAAACTGCTACCTTCTGTGGTTTTGATCATTTTAGATGATCCTACATTTAATTAGCAGGTAAATTTCAAACATAGTTTGCATGACAACTACACAACGGCAGACCAAGCATCAAAGCAAACCTGACAACCTATCAATGTTTGTTAAATCAAAGGATTACCTGAATCGGACATAATTATTCTTTGCCTTCCGATGCCCAGGGGTTAATTAAGTTTGCTTTCGATTGTACGAATCACTTTTACCATGGTTTGTCTTTATCAGATTGCTGAACGCTGCTGGACTACACGCTCTCGCGTTGTTCATAGCAAGCAATGGGTCGTCTTCATGTATCGTGAAAGAAATTGCCATTGATGGTCATTACTTGGATCAACCGAGAGACTTGAATGGGAGAAGCCTTTTGGTAGCCGCTGGTCGGTTTGATTGGCTTGTTGTTTGCCCTGAACCAGGCGAGTTTTGGGTGAGTTGGTTGATCAGACACCCTTGTCAATATTGGAGTTTCATTCATATTTGGATGTTTTTCCATATCTAAGGAATCAAATACAATACGTTAGTTTCAGACCGAGATACTTACAAATTAAGAATCTGTTTTTATTGGTTTTGTTGCGCAAGAACTTGTCACACAAGTAAAAATGTTACGTTACTTCGTCAACATGGCTGCAATTCGGTGACGAGTTTTCGACGGTCAGTTTGGCTGGCGAAACAAGTCGATGTCAGGTCGCTTTCAAGCAGCGTCAACCATGGGCGCAATTTGGTGAGGGACACGGGGGACGTGTCCCCCCACTTTTTCAAACCGGAGGGACATAACATGCTATGTCCCCCCCACTTTTTTCTCTTTACTTTTTTGTCTCTTTATTTGTATAGGTTTCAAAAATAAAAGTGATGTTTGTCACGTTTTGTGCGAAGAGCTTTTCATGTTAGTTGGTAGCCCGCACATACTCAAGATGATGTTGAAATAGAGTTTGGTGTGGTATCACTGATTCTGTTAGTTTATTTTAGCTTCGATAAAATAATTTTTAGCATTTTTCATGTTTCTAGAGGCCGTGAAAGATGTTTAACTGCTTCTTTCCGACATTTTACCCTGTGTGGTATACTGTTAGAAAGATTATTTTCTTGTAACAGTGAGAGTATTACAGCTGCACATGTGAGAGACCACAGTGCAGCCATGATTTTTTTCCGTGCAGAAATGTAACTGGCTTTACTGTAACGTTGATTGTCACGTATTCAGAAACAGACAGCGTATAATTTAATGATGCTAGTGTATATAATGTTAGAAAGTTAGATTTTCAGGCAGACCTTAGCAAAGCTTGTGCCGAAGACAAAGCAGCGTTATTGCGGATACTAGTTTTGGATGGGGAGTTTAGCAAAAGACTGTTTTCAACCATCAGTGAACAGGATTTCGCCCAAAAGGTTGGAGAAGTAGCCTACAGTATTTACCTAGCTGCATATTGACCTACAGCTCAAAACGTAAGGATTTGAGTTAGAAATAAGGATACAACATACACGTATCCTCATGTCTTGTGATGTCGTGACAATGGTGACCAGCAAATCCAAAATAAATTTATTCTGGTACTCCTACACTTTGCGACTCTGTGCCTGTGCTGAATACATTGGTTCGTAAGTCATCTGATTTACCTAAATTTAACCAAACCCACAATGCAGCAGTGTTTTCATCCAAGTGCGAAACATTTGCTTTACAGATATATCACACCTAGTTTTGTTAGACATTCTTTTCGTGTTGAAGGTGAAACTTGGTACTTTTTCGCCAATTCACCGTTGTGCATTTTGATTTAATCTCAAATGTATTTTTGGGTCGTTATGCAAGTAGAACTCTTAGAATGAAACTTTTGACATGGGGAAGAGTTATAAGTCTAGCCGGACTTTTCGGGTCGGGGCGGGCCTAAGTTTATCTAGATATTTCGGGCCAATTTCGGACCTGCATACAAAACTGTTTATAACATTAAGAGTAACGACTTTTTTCGTTCGTGACGTAGATTTGTTGTGTTCACCGCGGTAACTGCTGTGAGTGAAGCGATTGTGATTTTTCTTCAGGTAATTCTGTTTGCAAACACAGCTGCGTTCTTTTGTTCTCTACTCGGATTAGTCTCACACTATTTTTGAGAAGGGGACAGCAGTGAGGCAAATAGCACGCGATAGAGTTGCGTCAAAAAGATCAATCACTCAGGCGATTTTTGGCTTGTTTTAAGAAACCTACAAGCCGGCTTTTCATATCTATAGAGCTATCCTAGAAAGTTTCTTTTATGTTTATAGCGCCATCGTAGATAGTGTCGTGATAATTTCTTGTTTTCTTGAGAGACATTATATTCCACACTCCGCAGTATTATCGCTGACTAACATGCTACGTTCGTACTAGATTATGCCAATGATTTGGTCAAGGTGGTTGCTATATCTGGTGTGATACACCATGCAACTGTACCTGCACACAATGTTTTTTGTTACTCCGCAGTTGCGCATATCTTAAACTCCCTCAGTAAATTTGGCTTTCGGGCCTTAATCAGGTTTCAAAAATAAATGTCGGGCTTGGACCAGGGTCAGGCTTCAGAATGAGGCCCTTTTACAACTCTATTTGGGTATGCAGGCCGGGGCCAACAAGGGGAGATTGAAAGGATAAATCCTCCACCTACCAAAGTAACAATAGATTCAAATCATTTTGTGAAGCAGGCTACGCTAATTTTAGGCCAAATATTTTTGCTGCTGGTAAGAGGATATCAATGGAGATTTTGGTAGGTGTGGGTAGGCAAGCATGATGGCCAGTAGCATTCAAAAATTTGTAGCTTTTTCAAAAAACGGAAATGTGCAAGAAAAATATTTATCGTCTTTGTAACGTTAAGCGACTTGAACAAGACATCAAATCGCGCTGTAACCCACACTACTTTTAAAATGAATGAAAACTGAAGTGTTCCTCTGTAAGAGTGGTATGCACGTGCGACCAATGCGATTCAGCATTTTGTTCACTCCAACTGACAGCTCTGATAAAACCCAAATGATATGTTCTACTATACTGCTGTGCTTGTATATATCCAAATACGATATTAATGGAAGCAGGCTGAACTACAGTACCATGTCCAGCAACAAATTTAAGTATATTAATAATCATCTGCAAGGACAAAACAAAGCGTGATTAGTGTTGCTGTCAAAACACCTCAAGAAATAAGATTGGGAATCTGTATATATAAAACGTCACTTCTGCATCGACCCGATGACTATACTAGTTTCACACCAAGTTGTTGTCCCCCACATTTTACAACAAAATTGCGCCCATGGCGTCAACAATTCACCGATGGTGTCTATAGGAAAATTCGGTTTGTTTGTTTTATTTGCTTTGAGATGTGTTGGGCCACGATCAAGCGCGACGTCACCTCATGCGACACCGGAGCGTAAGGCACCACGAATGGAAAGGGCGCTAGGAATAACATTTATATGAACGTAGGAAAATCAAGCAGCAGTAATCTCATTGGTATAACTATATTGCTTCTTGATGCCATAGCGTGTGCAGCTTTGATTTCAAACCTTAAGGACCTCGACAGGTAGGAAAAATATCAATCAAATAGTATGCTTCAGACTGATGTCAACATGTAAGCAACACAGAATTAACGGCGCGGTTTGGCTCTGAAGCAAGGAATTGCAAAACAAAATGTGTGGCTTCTCACGTTAACGTTTCTTCATTTCTCATAAAGCTTCGCTCAACGTTCACTGATGGAGACAAAAACTCAATGGGTGATCACCCCATGTACTATGGCGACTTGCTCACCATTCGCGTCAGTGGAACTGCCCAAACACCTCAGGCAACTTTTCCCATTTCCCTCCCACCTCGACCAAGCTTTGAGCAAGACCTCCGAAAAATTGAAGAAAGTGAGATCGGATCCCGATTTGCGGTCGAAGTTACAGCAACAGACACCTTGAACAGAGAAGACTTCAGTGAAAACTCTATCAGGTAAGTCTCGGCCTGGCGCATTTCACGGATTTTATCCATCACATGCAAAGCGATTAAAACGTCCTATCAATTGCCGATGACGTTTAGACACGTTTTGCTGTCACTATACACAGAGCCTGCTCCTAATGTGAGTTTCGCTTTTCGTTCTTTATAAACAACTTAAATTTTGGCGATTCATATATTTTTTGCAAGACTGCTGTGCGAAAGAAACTTCGCGTATTGTAAACGTTTTAAGAACTTTTGATGCAGGTACAAAGCGGAAGTGGGCACTGTTCAAGAATGGTTCCTTACCAACACTGAGTACATCACGTCACATCCTATTCACATGCACATCAACGCGTTTCAGGTGAAAACGCACCACCATTATGGGTTTTAGCACTTTTATTTTGTTTTCATTTTCTTTTTTCCTAGCAACACCAGTTTGATATTATTTGATCGTTGTAACTTTGTTACCGCAACTCTATGCTAACAGGGACGTTTTTGTTAATGACATTGAAATCGAGGATTTTAATTGAGGTTGCTTTTAAGAAACTGTTTTAACTAATAACAAACAGTTTTGCACAAGCACATGGATCAACTTTTATCTGAAGAAGCACATGAAATATCGTTATGTTTTGTTTTACTGCAGGTCATCAGCTACAACAAATATACAGGACCTTATGCTGCTGACGATGGAGGAAGCAACTGGAAGCTTTTCAGTCAAGAAGGGGAAACTTGCAAGTGGCAACACAGTCACTATAACGGTAAGACAGTAACCCAGTGAGATGGATTTGAAGCAAGATTTGATATTTCGAAAATCTCCCTGGAAAATTTAGGTAGGAAATCGTTGGAACTAGTTTTGTTCAAAAACGCCCAAAACAACAATTAAAGTGTTTGGTAACAACTTTTTTAAATGGTTAATTTCTACCCGTTTACAAATGCCCCGAACAAATCTACACTTTACTTCTAAACAATTTGTTGGGCAGGAATTTCCAGTTAGAATGTTGTCGTCATGTCTCAAACACACATGAGTTTGTAGGAGTGATTTGACTAACTTATGAGTGGAAAATGAACTGTGCCACTAGACGATATAGTTTGATGGTTGTATTCAAAAAAATTTAGTTTTAGGAAATAAATTTATAAAACACAATTCTAAAGCGCGGTCACATATCTCTGAAGTTTATGCTTAATAACACTCAGCATGCAGCAGTTCTGCAAAATCAAAAAATTTTCAAAAACGGTTTTAGACCAAAGATTAAATATGACATTTGCATTGTCTTTTTGGGAAAAAAAACATGTTAAACCTTGCAAAGGTATTAAAGAGTTATTGCACAGTATCCGTTTTTGCTAATACACAAATCGTTCTTTACTTTATCCGACTGTACCCAAACGACAAAGTACCAACTTTTTCAGCGAGTATCCCAATATCTTCACCTGAAAATGCTCTGCTGTACTTGGGTCACGACCAGAGACAAGAAACAGATGGAGGCCTCGGTTACGCTCAAATCGGAGAATGGAGAGACACTCTTTTAGTCCCACCTTTGGCAAACATCACAGTAAGTCACCAGCCAAGCTGAGCAAATGACAAGTTTATCCTTCTTGCTCGCATAATCGTCAATGTCAATCAAAACTAATGTTTTTCCATATCTTTCTTATAGCATCGGTTCTTCTCGATGATTGTTTCATGCACATAATGCGTTGTTGCCTAGAAACTTTTTGACGTATCTTTTTGTGAAAACGCGCTGCCATATTAACGACCATCATTGCAAAATAGAGAAACGCATTTTTCGAAGATCGTGGGGAGTCCGTTGTGTAAGTTTCGCTCACTCGCAGATATTGATAAACAATGCAAGAGAAAAGACGTATTTGAAAAAAGAAATAAAGTTTGCGACACTTAGTTGAAGTTCAACTTCAAAAGGGACTGTTTGAAAACAGTTTTCGTAGCAATGTTTTGGTTTGTCGGATGAGCTAATTGAGTCTTGACATGTCTCGGTCATAACCAGAAACATCAGCAGTTTTTGTGTAAGGCGCCGTACATTGTTGACTGATCTGGTTCTTTGTTTCAACATTGGTGGGTGGAATTCGTCTTGGTCTGTGAGATCTTTGCCTGATTTGGCATCAATTATCTGATTTGTTAGAAACCAACTGGTTTTTCTTGCGAATGAAAGTGTAAGCAATGCAAGATAATTTTGATGTTACTTGGGTTGTGTTGCAATGTTCAGAAATTTTAAAGCTTACTTTAAGGACCCACTATTTATAACATATTGTTGTTTGGCCTAAATTATCTGCGTAATTCCACGAAAATATTCATGTATTCTGAAAACATCAGTAAACAATGATATTATCGGTGTTTAGTATAAATCTGCATTATAAGGAATTTTTCTTTTGATTTTACTTCGAGTTTTTTTGCAGGTTAGTGCAAGAAATAAATTTTCTTGATATAGGGATGTGACCAATTTTCAAACTTCGAGGGCAAAATTAGGACAATTCTGTCCGTGAATAAGGCAAATTTTGTTTTCTTTAAGTCTATCTTTTGACGAATTTTTCTGTCTTTTAAAGGATCGATCACGTTTCCATAAATAAAACTTTGAAAATAAAGTAATTGTTTTTCCTTCCTTTAACGAGTTTGCTGCAAAATATACATGTACTGGGATGAACGCTTCTCCAGTTCATTTTAGTGCAGTAAATTGAAGAATATCGGCTGGGTGTCAAAATTGATTGATGACGCACCAACAACGGTTGTAGGCTAGGTTTTATTCCCTTTCCGGTCACACCAAATACTTGAAAACGGTTCTTGCGGCCTGGCCAGGCTTCTGCTTGGCGTTGATGGGTGCATGCAAGGAAAAGGTTCACGTGCGCTGCTGTCATTGGCTCCCAACCAATGCAGCATTCACTGCGAAAATAGCCTCCTGGCCCCAGCGTAAGCAAGCGGAGATGGTGGCCACAGACGACTCGTGACTCTCCCGAAACTCCCAATAGTGCAGAAAGCCAGTTGAAATGAAACTGAACCTTTAAGAATCTTATTGTTACCACATTACATTCAAAACTTGCTTGCTTTTCAACATTTTGAGTAAGCCAAATTTGTTTCACTTAAAGTTCTCATATATTCCCAAGTGATTTTATAACATGTGTTTTTAGATTCGTTTCAGAGCGGACACTTTCACTGGAATCGTGTTCGTGCACTGCCATCTATTGCCGGATGCAGATCAAGGAATGTCACTGTTAGCTGAGATCGTTGAGAAAGGTAATGAAAACATTGGGCGCTTTTCCATAACTCTTGCATGGTGCCATTCCGTTAATGGTAATCAATCCTTGTATTTCACGGAGCAAGATGTTTATATTCCACACACTTTTAATCATAAACGCACCAAAACAATAATAAAATCGTTTTGAGTTTAGGAAACAAAATTGGCAATAGAAAAAGTTAAAACTGAAATGTTTTGTTGATGTACAGTAGTTTGCACAATCTTTTAAAAGCAGAACTTATAAGTATGTAGCAACTTTTACATTTGACAGGATCTTCGTTAGAAGCCAACATCACTTCTGCTGGAGCTTATCCTTGGTCATGTATGGACAATTTACCGACTCCACAGATATACGGAGGTGGTTCTTCGACCCCAGTGAGGTGAGTGCTGCGTGGCTTCAAGCAGCGGAACTGACTCAGGCGAAAGCGGCTCTTGCATACCGTAGGCTGTAGGATACATTTACAAATTTTTAAAACAAATCACTCGAAGAAAAGCAGTCGTCACGGTGACCTGCACTATGTTCATCAAAAACACCTAAAAAAGTTTTGCCAAAGTTTGTGAGCTACTTCGAATTGTTCCACTAATACCAGTCTATAAAATCGCAACACCATATGGCAGAAAGATCGATATTTTTTTGCTTTTTTTTAAATAAATCCGTTTGAAAATCATCTAAAGGGAGTGCACAACACAAAAAGTAATGTTTCTATTTGGCGTAGATCACAATAATTCCAGTTCATCTTGAATGAGTTTACATCAGCAGGTTTATTCACCAGCGGTTAACTGCTGCCAGAACCTATAGTAACTAGCCTATTGCCGTGTGGCTGGCTCATTTGACTTCATTTTGTTTGGCAAAAAGCAAGTTCGCTTACAATGCCAGCAATCAATAGGAAGTGGTATGGCGCAGGACTAGATTATAGGCAAAACTTTGGCACGCATCCCTATTCGAGTTGAAAATCCCTGATCTGAATTTTGTTTGTTGACGTTCGCGAGTTATTTTTAATTTAAAGGAAGTTATGAGTTTCAGATCGCATCTCGATTCCAAAGAACAGAGAAAGAAAATAAATAATGGAAAAGCTGATAAATCACAGGGGTACTGCAAATGGTTTTTCACAAAGATATGCAGAGGCTTGTGTGATTTGTATCATTTGTGCCTTGTTGTTTCTGACCAGTAAAATTGAACTGACATCACACCCACGTATGTCACAAACCGGCATGCAAAAAAGTACCTTGATTTTTAATCAAGGACATGGTTAACGTTTTGTAGACACGCAAGAAGCACGAGGTTTCAATCAACAACGATACCTAAGATCAGGGCCGACCCTAGCTGGTGCGGGGCCCAATGCAAGCCCTGGGCGCGGGGCCCAATGCAAGACGTAGGCGCGGGGCTCCTCTGAGCAGTGCTTTTATGACGTCATCGTGTTCAGTCAACCGTGCTACGATCGTGGCAGAGCGCAGATATACAGTAAAGCACCAACACGAGAATTGAGCACGATTGCATCGGCTTAAGGCCGGCCCTGCCTAAGATACACTGAGGTTCGTATATGGAAAAGTTAAACAACCAAACATGTATGGCCACAATAGATAAATGCGTGGAACAAATCAAAAAAATAGTGCGAATTGATGAAAATCAAGTGTTGGTGATTTCCCGTCAACGCAGATTACACACACACAACACAGAAAACATTATAATAGGACTAACTATTATATTTCTAAAGCTTTTGAATGGTCTCAACATGATGCTTACATGTAGACGGAAATTTCGTGGTTGGGAAGGTATTTTTCTTCTCCAAACAGCAAATACTTAAATCAAGTGTTAATGAATATAACCAGATTAAACAAATTGAAGTATTGTTACAGTTTAAAAAAGCACATATCAAAGCAACTCAAAGCGAAAAACTAAAAATGACCAAAAAACCAAATAGCTTGCTTTGAGCAAGTTTTATTACACGCGGTTCTTTAGCGATGCTAATTTGCTTATTCGAAGTTATTCATTCTGTGCAGTAAGCCAACACGATTTTACTTTATAAAAATTACAGAGAGATAATTCTTTACTAACTACTGTTGCAGTTGACTGCATCGCCTTGAACTACTGAGGCAAGCACAAGAGAAAGATTGCAATTCGGGGCATTAACTAACAGGAAAGCAACCAGCAGCAATAGAGCTCCCTCGACTAGTTTCCTCTGCTACTACTAGGTTGCACTATCATTATATAGGGATAAGTGAACTACGATACTTCGCTTGTGGTGACTATCACAGTGACTTGTAACTTATGGGCACCATCTTGCGGTGACCATTTATTTACATGTGGCGCCATCTACCTGCCGCTACAATACTTACGTTTGCAATCCTCCTTTTAGTTATATATTGGAAAACAGGTGAACAGGACTGTGCCAAAGTCATAATTGTAATGACGGCTCAATTAAGTGATAATTCAACTTGGCTAAAATATGTGGGGTATTGTGGGATTTTCGGGTCGGAAAACCGTCGAATGCTTCTCAAAACATTTAAACATGTTCGAATGCTGCCCCAAACGACTCTTTTTATTTATCCTTGCCATGCATTTCATTCATTTTTCTCCAAGCCCAGTGCAGAGCTTCAGTGATCGTAAGTCAGTCCAAGTTTGGGAAAGGATTAATTTTTGAAAATACAGAAATCATGCAACTTTTTGAATAAATTATGCAGCTCTGTCGCAAGTGTGTATTCTGTCCATATGTTTTTATGCAGAAGTAAAATATTTTCACACGGCCACCCCAAGTGCAATGTGCTGGGCCAACGTACACTGTTTATGTTTTGCAGTATTTCTGCATTGACGATGAGCTTGATTTCGATTGCTTTCTGGGCGGAAAGTTGGAATCTATTAAATTGAAATTGGATCTGAATTCTAAGAAATGAGATCTGAAAATTTATGCTGCGCAGTTCATATTTTTTGCAATATTTTTGTAAATTGATTTTCCTGAACGCGCAATGAGATAATTTCATCTGCCTGCATTACTGTTGCGCATGAGTGCATGGGAGTCGGAAGGGGACTGGGGTGCCTTGACCCTTGGATTTGAAATTTTGACATTTTCCTATTAAATTTTTAGCAAAAAAAGTTGTTTCCTTAGTTTAGAATGGGTAAAATAAAACAAGCATTTTTACCGCCCCTGGAAAAATCCTTGGCCACTCCAAGAAAAATCCACCATTTGTCCCCCCCCTGGAAAAACAATCCTTCGGACGCCCATGTATGAGTGGTGAGTCGTTCAAATTTTGCAGTTCTCCTGAATTGCTAGTGCGAAAAACATTAAATACAGAAGTGGTTCTGGACTGGCTGCATAATGTAAATGAGCAATGAAAAAGACCACCGGAGGCAACATCTATGTCGAAATAGTCAAAATAAGCGTACATTTTTCAATAGTTGTAAGTCACAGTAGTGACGTACGCAAGCGAATACATTGCACTTTCTTTCACAGGGAAAATAGCGTCGTGTATGCAACATATTTTCAGTCCTGCAAGCAGTAAGAAAGCTTACCAGCGAAATATTGACGCTGAATAAGAGTTGCAAAGAAGACACACGAACTGCGGTTAGGAACACGAAGCAAGAGCGCAAAATGTAGCTTTTTTAAATGCTGACCGTACTAGAACCCCACAAAACTTAAGTGCTAACCAACATAACTCCTGACAACTTGAACAGTATTAACAAATCGTGATCGATATTTATGCAAATTGTGATCAGCAAACCCTTGAATACTATTGTTGTATTTCTGTCACGTTAATACTATCGTCGGGTCTGCCAGACCCGGTTTTCAAAAATAAAGAAAATACCTTTTCCTTTAACTGCAGTTTATCACAAAAACTACACTGAAAATATAAGTCTTACTGAGCAATTTGAGCACTAGCAAAGTCACTTAACTCTGATATCATACGATTTTTGATGAAAAGTAAGTAGGGTGACGAAAGTGTCACATATGCTTGATTTAGCGAAGGTGTCATGTAGTCCTCAACTGAATTACTCATAAAAAAAATTGCGAGCGTGAAGAACTTCTCCTTTTGTATACTGCTAACAAGACAGTAGAAGCATGTACTGAGTGATTTTCAGCTTTTTACAGGTAAAACTTCCTCTAACCATAACGTGGGATCAGCGTGACCCGTCACCTTACACTAATACTATCGTCGGGTCTCGCTGACCCGAACTCGCTCCCCTGTGCAAATACTAGAATAGTTTGGATGACCCCAATCGCACCTATAACTAGTCACACAAAAACATGAAGCTACTGAAGAGTTCAAAGCGCGCCGACTTCGGCTTCCGTAGTTTCACGTGAATGACCTCATTTCACCCGGGTCTGGGGTTTGCAGCACGATGTTTTCATACAATTAATTTTCTTCTGAGCAAAACAAAAGTTGATCAATTTGTGCATTTGTTCCACATGGAGGTGAAAATTTAGAGTTTTGCGTCTCATTGCAAAATAAAAAGCAGAACTAACCCGTAGACTAAGCGGGAAGATTTCCTAACTTTTTTGACTGCATAAGTGTTTATGCAGCGACTATCAAAATGAAATAACGTACAATAGCATGTTGTAATGCCATAAAGGTTGCGAAGGATAAATGCGGACTTACGATGAACATTGAACCAAAATCTCGTACACCTTTACCTTCAAGAAAAGTGACAGCACAACACATAGCCTCTTACCAACAGGGACGGACGTAAACGATTAATGCCACCGCAAATTGGTAGTCGTGTGCCCCAAGTAGGTTTACGCTCTGGCTTTTCGTGACAGTTCCCAAGCCAGTCATTCACATGTGGACACACTGTCTCCGGTAGGGGGAAGGCGAATGGAGTATTTCCGGAGTGTTTCGAATCTGTAAAACTCGAAAGCCACGTGTACAGTAATCAGCGATCTTGCCATTAGCTGCGGGACGTCACCTCGCTCATGTAGAAAGCACCAAAAACTGGTTGACAAAGCTAAACGATACTGCGTGGATATTATTGGCATCGCTTCAAGTATGCTCATGGGTCTAGTAGTATTGATTTGTGTGATGGGTGGAAACTCTTCCGCTTCCGCCTTGAGCCAGCAATGTCTGTCCCGGCTGATGGGATGGAATACCAGTAAGTCCCAAACGAGTGGGTTATGCTGATAAACGGATTCTATTGGGACGAAGGGTGTGCATGTTGAGATTGAAGGAGATAGAGCTCTACAGAGGCGCACGCCAAACCAACCACTGCACAATACTCTGATCTCGTGGAGGAAAAATGTGACACACTGCGAAGAGTTAAAGCTAACGAATTCACGACTGTTTTGGAGATTGCACGTATAGGCCTACACGTTGGAAACGATGTTGGTTAATGGTATGATGTGATCGGTAAGCATAGTGATGAGTATCGTGCCAGAAAGCTTCGCCTGCAACTGAGTTGCAAGCATTTAGTTTCCATTATTAACACTTTTTACCAACAGGGAGATTTGCAAAAGTATACGTGGTGCACATATTCGTTGAAGCAACTGTCACTGATTGTTTTGTGCGTCATTTCAGCTGACCTGTTCCAATCAATGGGGGCGTTTGAGGTAAAAAAGAAGTGCAGAACTGTGGTCCGATCAGACTGTAGTTGTTTAAATAAAATACACCTGAAAGAAAACGCGTACTTGCAGGAACATGTATGAATACAAGATCAAACAGAATGAAGTTGAAAACCCTGGTGGACAAGGATGTAGGAAATATCCGTAGACACAGCGTATCGTCCTTGCTCCAAGAACTTCTGCAGCGCAAAGCGGAAATGCAAGGGGTATTCAAAACAGCTGTAAATTCATTGACTGCAAGGTATACGTGGACATAAGCGACTCGGAGCAACAGCGGAGGGAAAAGTAACCTATGGTGAAACCAGAAGGTAAAAGCTACTGTCGGAACAAAAAATCAAACCAGCCTACAGTGCCTAGCTTCATAACTGCCTCAAACCTTTCTTCTAATCACCACGCGTTGAGACGCTAACTTCCCCAACTTAAGTGGCAAAAAGCTTCAAAATGCAATCCTGTTAGAATTTCGGACATAAAGCGGATTTTTCTTACTGGAAACCAAAAACGTGTTCTGGTAAATTACAAGATGTAATACTACACGATCCATCAAAACCCAAAACTGTGTCGTAATCAACAAACAAGAGGACATTCTCGGCAGATGGAGACAGTATTTCAAAAAATTTTAACCCGCTCTCTCTGGCACAGCAGAAACACAGAAGGTGGCAATGGAAAACAAAAACCGCATCCCTGCAACAAACGTCACCATGGTTGTCAAGACATTGATGTCTGGTAAGTCGGAAATAAAGGTTGTGACGAAACCCGAACTTAAGTCTCGAACAGAAGAGTTCTGTTGGTAAGCTGTGTTTGTCAAGTGCTGGTGATCTGGTGATCTCTGGTGATCACTGAAGGCACCGCAGGATAGGCAAGTTGTAGTCATCATCACCATACACAAGATGCAATACAATACAGAAACGAATACATTAACTCCACCGGAGCTTTCCTCCTCTGCCTTTCCGGATGAGTATGTACCAAATGAATTGAAAAAGATGTCGAGAGATAATTGAATCTATGTTGGAGGATACCTGGGCTGTTTTCTTTCGGGTCGTAGAACCACAGTCTAAAGTTTTACTCTCCAAAAAATATTTGAGAAATCTTGGGAGTTTGCCAAAGTTGTCCACATTTGTTTTATTGACAACGAGAATGCAAAATTTAGGTAAAAAAACAAAATTAAATGTTTTACCAAATTTCTTTTTTTGGTCTTAACTTTTGAACCACAAACGCTGAATGGCTAATCGAGGGCTCTAAAGACTCAGATTATTGCTAAGTTTTCATTGAAAACTTGATTCAAAAAATTGGGTCTTGGTGTTGGCGCTCAGGTCCTGTGAACTTGGCCAAAAATGCGTAAACCTACGCCAATTATGACGTCACCCAAAAAAAATCAAAATCCAAAAGTTTCCAACTTTTTAATCTTAACTTAAGACTTTCCGCATCATTATGGTTTGAACAGCTATCTAGCTCAATTTGCTGGCGAGTTATGTTGATGCAAAGTGACGCAAAAAAGCGGTGCACGCGTTTCAGCGAATATGTTGTCCGTAAAGCATGATACATGCGAAAACGCTAAATATGCAATGAGAAATGGACGTAGTCTTTCACAACAGATGTCAGAACAGACGTTGTCCCTATGTTTGATATTTTCCCAAAATTTCTCGAAGTCTGAAACCCAAAGTAAAATCGGATACCATCGAGCAGTTCCGTTTTTGTGTTTTAACTGAAAATATCCCGAGTCCTAAAGTCTAGCTAAATTTTAACGGAAACAATGTAAGCAAGAATTGCTCTGAATAGCGAGCCCCGCAGATGAGCAAATCTCTCTGCTACAACACTACGACACGTAAATAGTGCAGAACTAAAGCATTAGTCCCTTTAACCACCGCGCCGGCCTATATACAGGCCGGTACATTTTTGTTAATAACTCGCCAACCTCTATAACGAGAGAGCTGCCCAAACCCTCTACAGATGCGGCAAGTCTTCTAGGTTCGATTAAAAGAAAATTATTTGATTTGAGAGTGGGGTTTTCCCTTGGTGACGTCACAAAGAGAATAGGTTTTTGAATTTTTGACCCACTTTGACGGATCCTGGACGCCAATCCAATGAGCCAATTTTGTGGCTCAAAATTTGTTTGGAAACTAGACACTCAGTCGCGTCTATAGAGCTCTCGATTGACCTTCTAACATGTCTGGAACTAACGTTATGGCCCAAAAACCCCATTTTACCCCAAAATCAGAAAATTGCAGAAAATGCATTGAGGCTTCCACTGGCGTCAGTCTTGTAGTTTGCATTGAAAAAAAAACTTTTGAGGTTTGGGTTAGGGGTGTTCCGTAGGTGTTGTTAGAAAAAGGGTAAGTTTTGCTTTTTTTGATTGTTCTTTTATGACGTCATCACCCAGAAAATGGGACAAAATTGTGGCTCAAAGTTTGGTTGCATTCTAGGTTGGAATATCAATCTTTAGAGCCCTTGATGGACTTCCTGGGGTATCTGCTGCCTAAGTTAGGGCCAGAAGACCCCAAATCATTGAGGACATGCCTGAGTAATTTCAGGGGATTTCCCTAAATAATTTCCGGAAGTTTTGCCAGAACGTTTGAACCAGAAATGCTAGAAAGTCCATCAAACCCTCTAAAGACTCGTATTGTAGCCTAGAATCCAAAAAAAATTCGAGTCACAAAACCTGATGGATTGTTCGACTCCCAGGATGTGACGTCATTATCTAAATGTAAACACATATGCATAAACATCCTCTCAATGTGTAAACATCAACAAAAAACCCGTGATATCAAGCTGAAAATTTTTTTCCAGTCTAAATTACTAGTCCTCACGAGTCTTTAGAGGGTTTGAACAGCTCTCTAGCCTATTCTAACGGCGAGTTACGCCCATATACAAAAGCAGTGTTATTCCACCCTGGTGTCCTTTTTTAGGGGGGGAAATTTTGACCACTTTTTAGTTTTTGTGGCATAATTTTTGATCCAGATATGCTAGAAAGCCAATCAAGGGCTCTAAAATCTCGTAGGATAGGCTAGGTTGTAACAAATACTTGGGCCAAAATGTTGGGCCATTCGATTGGCGTCCAGGGCCGGGTAAAATAGGCCATAAAACGTTAAAACACCCCCACTTGTGATGTCCCCCCAAGAGAATCCCATACCCAAAATTGAAAATTTTTTTTTGTGTCAGAACTAGAAGACGTGCTGAATCCGTAGAGGGTTTGAACACCTCTCTAGCTGCAGCAGCTGGCGAGTTATGGCCAAACAAGTACCGGCCAATATATTGGCCGGCGCGGTCGTTAAAGGGAGCTTGTTCAAACAGAGTCGAAAAAATTATTTGCCGAGCCAGGTAATTTCCACTTCTTTAACGTCAACTTTTGATTTGCGAAAAACTGAAACAAACAAACTGCGTCAAGATACACACAGATTGTGAGATCATATAATAAAGCAAAAGCTGCACATAAAAATAGCTTTTTTTTCATTGTTGTTTAGACAAGCTAGTTGAAAAATAATCGATTTCCATTTCAGACAAATTATACGTAAAAGTATGATCAAACCACAAATTTTAACAGTTGTAATAACATATTTCAAGGTAATTCATAATAAGGCGTTTCACTTGTCTCCCTAATTCTGGTTATAGGCCTGTTTCTTGTCCATGACCCAATGTTCACAAAAAAGTGAAGCTTGATCCTAATCCAAACGAAACAGTAATCTGTATCGGTTTATTCAAAAACAAATCCGTTTTACCCAATTCAACAATCAATCAACCCTGCTCAGGAAACCATGAAATGCTATTTGATTCAGGATACGAAGGGTATAATGCCACCCATGTCTCCTGGGACACGTGATATGCGTTATTTCCAGATCAAACTACTTTTTACTTCCATACGTCCATTGTCAATCACTGTGGCAGCAAAATTATATCTGTGCAGCGATACATATATCTCATAGAAATTTTATCCACTGTACCACCATTAAGGGGACTTATTAGAGGGGATTTATTGTTCATGCCTAGAAAACATCATGCACGTGGTAGATCCGTTTTTTCATATGAAGTCATGGTGTTAGAAGACTTGTCACACATATGGTGTCGGTGGCTGTATCTGGCTAAACAGGTTTTGCACTTAAATTTGCATTTAAATGTTAACTTAGTAAGGTGTCCGAAATTTGCTAAACATCAAGTAACCATGGGTGGTATAGTACCCATACATCCTCTGGATAGGCTTTCAGGGACATTTTTGTAAAATAACTCCGGCACCATTCCATTTGTCTCTGAAATTTAAGAAAACTCATGGAAGCACAGGTTTCTAACATTTTTCTAAGTATATAAATCAATCAAAATAAAGCCCCAGGGTGGTTCGCCACCCTAGTTTCCTGAGCAGGGTTTTTAACTTAACGGCGATTTGTTACCCATCTTCTGTGTTTGCTTCCAGTTGTCGCAACTCTGCCAATGTTTGCCTAAACCGCAGACGTACGTTAGGGTTAACAGCGTCGCCTAACCAGCAATGTGCACACTGTGACTTTATGTCCTCAGTTTCATGGGTTTCACAAGTATTTCAGATAGGAAAACATTTTAATAAAAGGTCATGATGCAAGTTACAGTCGCAATATAAGTCTAGTGAATTAAATTGCAGTCGTGTGCTTTGTTTATTTCAGTCCTCCGGTAGCAAAGGCAAGATTACAAAATCCGGCTGAATGCGAGCTGTGTTCTTGACTTAGTGAAGATGCCCAGTACTCTTTCAGTAAGATTATGTTTTCATATTATAAGTATACTTGTGCAGCAGGTTTTTTGACAGCAAATTAGTTTTTAGGAAACGTTCATATAGACATTGCGAAAAACTCGGGTTTACGTGTCTTCCTTCAAGCTATAAACTTACAGTAATATCCCGGTTAAGTTCGTACCCGTTTAAGTTTGCATCCCAATTAAGTTCGCAAAAAATTATGAAAAACATCCGGATTCAACTTTTTCAGAAATTTATTGGGATCTACAACAAATCAAACATGACAACTTGTCATAAAATATGTTATGTTAAATATGTTAAACACGCAACATTATGGTTCTACAGTTCACGATTTAGACAAGTCATAAGCGCTAGTTGGTACATGTTACTTTCTTTTACGTTTTGCTTCCAAAATCATCTGCGTTATTTTTCGCTGAAAGTGTTCGAAGGAATAATTTTAGTTCATTGTAATCATTTCCTGCTTGCCTTCAGGGCACAGCAACTGATCCGTACCCTCAAGGACTTTATTGCACATATTTATGCTCAAACCTACCGAAAATGACATGGTTTTCTGCTGTTTCTGAGCTATGTGCATAAACTTGGCCAACCGCATGTTTCCAGCACCTCATTGACATCATCCAAAAAAAAGTCTTCTCTGTCCACTTTTGCCCTCTTACCGTGGAGAAAAAGTTGCTTCAATCCTCAGCATTTTTTTAATCAACTAAACCACAGCTTGGATGGTTCAAATTAAAAATCATCCTGTGATATTGACATAATTGTTCAGCAATTGCGCTTGCTTTCAAAATGGTGAGGGAAGGTGGAACAGGCAGTTTGTTCGATGCATACCATCAATCAAAGATATACCTTAACTTTCGCTCTGTGAATCTGCGGACAGACGCACTAACTTTTTTATTTTTTGCGTCTTCAGATATCTGAGCAGAACGTTTACGTATAACTTCCTGCTTCACACAGACTTTTCTCACAGCAGCCTCACTCCGTACTGTTGCGCGATGCTTCGTTAACGGGGATCAGTTGGATGGTTTGACTGACTCAACTTAGAGTGTAATCCCAATCTCTGCGATTCATTTAAGCGCTTAGCTTTGCCTAACATTGTTTGTGAAGTGAATAGCATAATGTAAAGTGAATACTATCCGTCTTGCCAAAAAGAACAGTTAGCTTCAGTCAATGCATCAATAAGTCTCCAAACATTAGCCCTAATGATCAACATCTTTTTGCTGATGCAGTAAAAAACACAACTGTTAAGTTCGCACCTCCCACATAAGTTTGCACAATCAGGTCAAATTCAAGTCGCAAACTTACCCGGGAGATTACTGTACAGCACATCACAAGCCTGTGGGCTGCTGCTTATGAATCTCAAGATAGTGATTGTTGTGCTGTAATTTGGACAATACTCTTGGCGTGATGTGTCAAGAAGCAAAAAATGTGAATGTTTTTAATGAAAAGTCGACTTGCTTTCCACCTTGCACGCATAGCGCACTATGCTCACTGACAAGCGCACTCCTCGTTAAGAAAAAAGAAAGCAGAATAGCGACCGAACGGGCGCTATCACAACTTACAGTGTAGACAGAGAGGGAATGATAGGTGTAAGTTTACGTACAATGTGTCTTTTTTAATTGTGTTTCTACAATTGCCACTACAATTAAAACAAATTGTTCTTTTTATTGTCACTACAGTTAAAACAAATTTTGCTGAACTCAGGTGCAACAAAACGATATGATCTGCAGGAAATACGAGACAATGGACAATATTGCTCTGAATACCACATCATAATTATTTTGAAAAAACGTGCGCTGGATGTAACGTATGGCTGCAATAAGTACTTTAAAGCTTTTGCCCTCATTTGTTGGTGTAAGCCCTGCCATAAAAAGAAAGTGAAACTAAAATCGCATCTTCTCCGCGATGGTCTACAAACATGCACATTTCACGATCCATTTGATGACGTGTATAGAGATAGAGATGAAAACGGAAAGCACCAACACAATTGCTTCCGAAAGTTATTGTTTTAGACTGGGCTCCTTTAACGCCGTAAGAAAAGTTATGCAGAAGTGTTAAGTAAATCGCAGACAGGCTCGTAGCCAGGGGGGGGCAATTGGGGCGATTTCCCCCCCATTTCCAAAAGTTGCGCCAAAATTTTTTTGATAGATAAACTAAAGCTTTTGATAGATAAACCAAAGAAATACTTCAGTTCAAATTAACGTAACTCTTAAGAAACCTATGCTATTTCTGTTTTTAGTCGAACCTGATCAAAACAGTATGGTTTACTTATTGGTCAAATGTTGTGTACAGTGTAAATACTGGAGTACTCATACCATGGCTGAAGTTTACCTAAGGTTTTCTCCCAGTGGAAGTTGATGATATTGAAATACAAACGTGTCTCTGAGCGCTTGCAATCACTAACCGAAACCAAAACGAGGAGTAACGGTTTTCGCAGCTGTTTCTGACGCACCGATTTGCTGTATTCTACCTAATGGTGATATAAACTTCAGTTCAAGATCGTCGCAAAATTCCACTTTGATAACGCTGACGTGCCATAAACATTGTATAACTTACCCATGTCTGCAGCATCAGCCGTTGCCTTAATTCAGTACTAGTCGAACTTTCGTTATGGTGGCCCAATACGCCTTTTCAGTCGCAAGTGAAGACCCATGCTTATTTTTGATGGCCCGATTTCAAACTTATGCTGTATTCAGTTACCTGTTGTATGGAAATGCTATGTTAATGTCATGAACTGTATAATGGTAAAAGCAATGCTTAGTTAACGTCAAAAAATCAATTTTGCATAGCTTTTACAGTAGCCTACGTTTTAGCCCAGGCAACCACAACATAGGAGTCGAGTGGCCAAAAAAAAGTGTTAAACTGCCCGCAATTGGGCCGAGACCCGCAGTTTGTCGACCACTACCTTAAATGACCATCGGAGATTTTTGCGTTTGTGCAGCGAAATGCGTGAATATGCCGGTGATATATGTTTCATGCCTTGAAGCTCAAACTTTGTAAGTTAAAAGTCTTTTTTTATGGAGTTAGGCCATTGACAACGTTTATCAACAATAGCATTTATTCTAGATATTGATTTGTGATAATTACACATGCACTGTAACGGTTCCACTTCTATCACAATTATGTGGAACCTTAACGTGTTCATCTATGATTTCACATTATCTTGACTGCGAGTAAAAAAGTTTTGTCAAGTAATCAGAGTCCGTCCTGCACGTAGTCTGAAGGTGTTACAAATTCCACCTAATGTCAATGCCAGTTTTCTATTCTACACTAAATTTGAAATCATTCAACTTCCATGAGAAGAGTCAGCAGTAAAATCTAACGTATGTAGTAAGATGCTTTTGCAAGTGCTGAGGGTATTGACACTGCGATTACTTACAAATAGCTTGCAGTATGTTTTCACGATAAAGCACATGTGACTAAAATGAAACTACATTGAAGTTTTTACCCAATCAATTGGCATTTGTTTGTTCCAGTAATGGATTTAAAAAAGACTTCAAACGCTTAAGCAAAAATGGCTAGATTAGCGGTTTCCAACCTTTTTTGAGTGCGACCAAAATCTGAGTTTCGTGAACACCTCGCGATTTAAGCCTCGAACAAGGTATGAAAAAATAATGATTGTATGGATGATTTTAGTAGTACGCTGCTATGTCGTTATTAATGTCAGCAATCTGCTCTTTTCTCAAGTATGTACGCTACAGACAGACATAGAGAAGCAGTGGTAACGTTGAAAATACAACACTCGTTTGGATTGCCTCGGAGCGGGCCATTTGTTGACCTTTTTCCACTCTTGTTTGGGTTTCAACCCATATTTTGGGAACCACTGGGCTACATCAACGAACCAAAGGTTGTGTTAAGCTTCAGCGATAATTATTTCTTACTTGTAGTGCATACTCCTGGTGATAATCAATTGTACCTTCGTTTTCGCAAACATACTTTTTGTGTAGACTGAGTGGATCAAATACATGCAATTTTGATGAGAGGACATGTGTAGTTTTCCCCACTTTACAATATTGTCTATATCATATTTGTGAATTGAATTGTTAACTCGAAATATCTAGCTAATAACCTGATCGTTTTTGGGAAGCAAGTTTATTGCCAGAAGCGCAAAAAATGCTACCGCAGTAACATTTCATATCATGTAATGACATAAATTCCCAACATTTTTCAAACGCGTTGGGAGACTCTACAGCCTTTACGTTATCAGCTGCATACGCCAACCAGTCGCTAAAGAATTGGACAGGATCAACATTTTATATGTGCGCAAGTTTTGTAGATAAACTTCGGGAGTCGGTGTCTTAGAGCAAACTTGCTGCTCGGTTTAGATTGAACGCGTGTGGGTTTATATCAGAGAAGCATGTAAATACAAAAAGCGCAATCTTAATGGTGGTCACAATGACTACTAGCTCAACTGCACTATTGGCTGCTAAACGTATGCAGCTGATTTCGCATTTATAGCATCGAGATTTTCACGAGCGTTTTTGCAAGAAAGCATTACGAGCAAATGGTGGCTTTCATCCAAACTAAAAGCTGGAAACTTTACTAAAAAAACTTTTAAAACTTGTCAATTCAGTGAAGAGAGACTGTGCATATGCCGGCTTAAATTTCAACATAATTATTCAGAAAAAACTGGCCAGAAAAATGCACGTTTTATGTATAATGCTTGTAAAAACAAGGGGCGTTAGGTATTTCAATGTTGACACTTGGATGTGGTTTGCCTCCCCCTATCAAAATTTCTGGATACGCGTCTGATCGTAGAGCTGCTTTCTTCATACCAGAAGTAAACACAGGCGGTAGTTGTGAACGTTATGAAGTATGGATGTAGGAAGAGAATGGTAGGGAGGCCAATGACCCCCCTGGATTTTGAAATTTTACATTTTCCTGTGAAAATTTTAGTACAAAAAAGGTTGTTTTCTTAGATTCGAGTAGGTAAAATATAATTTCACCACTTTTGACCCCCTGGAAAAATATTTTGCTTACTCCTGGAAAAATCCACTATTGGCCCTGCCTTGGAAAAAATCCTTCTGACTCCCATGTTATGAAGTGTTTTGCGACAACCACTTAGCCAGGGTCGCCAACCTTTTTGAAACTGCGAACTACTACTTGTGTACCGATTAATGCGAAGGGCAACTAGTTTCAAAAACACTTCTGAAATAAATCATTTGCACAATTTACCTACAATCATCTTAGTATTGATATTCGTTAATGTGAAGACAATGATCATGCTAATGTTATTTTTAGAACAGGCCCGCGTCGCGTGGGCACCACTTTGGTGACACCTATAGTCTCAGACAATGCAACGACTGACTGTTAGCAGTTACAGTTTCTTTCAAGCTTTGTTTTTAATTACGCTTTAGATTAAAACAGCTGAAATGTTTCTGACATCAATTAATCAGCAAATTCCTGTAAATTTGGCAGCGCGGATTTTAATAACAATTTTAAAAAAATTATTTTAAAGCGACTGTTCCAAGAGATTTGTTCGCCGGGTGTCAACTAGCCTAAAACAAATACCCGAAAGATTAAACATTTACCAGAGCATGAATCAGTAAGGGATCATTTTGAGTTGAATTTTATTTAATTTGTATGTTCTAGGCATTTTCAAACTTGTCTACTTGTCTTTCACTATTTTGTTTCATGTGCCATGCATTTCCACTATTACTGCATGAAGTTAGTGTCTAGTAAAGATGGAGCAAGAGATGCAGAAGGAAGAGCTATATGTTTTCGATAATGACCACCGGGAAGTTGTCACGATTGACAAAAAACGCTCATGGATTGTTGCGATCAGGCAACAGATGACACATATTCCCTGCACACAAGTTTACTCAGTTCTTTCACTGAAGTTTAGTTGCGGCTTTTCATGGGAGATTCGAACGCGCAACGGAAGGAACGCCATTTCCAGCAATGCAACGGGCAAGCAACAATAGAGATTTCACGTTCGACCAGGTTCGCTCTATTTTTGCTTGTGCGAAGCTGCCTTTTTGAAACACTTCCTGATTGCGCGCTGTAGGCATGTGAGGCGATTTGCCGTAACAAAAGCAAATGCGGCAATCCACGAAGTAAAACGGGATATGGTTTGCTTACAAGCATGCTAAAATCGAACGCTTTGTATGATTGCGCTATCTGATTCATTAACTTACTGGTCTATTTATTTATGCGCGCATCTCAGACTCATATTGCATGGCTTAGAACAGGGGTGGGCAAATAGCGGCCCGCGGACCAAATGTGGCCCACCACAGCGTTTTCAGTGGCCCGCAGAAGCATTCAGTAAAATTTTCAAATATGAAATTTTCCCGAACTTCTCACAGCAAATATTAGTGTTGAGGCTATAAATCGAGACTTGCTTCTACTCTCATAAGAAGGTACGACCCTTCGCTAAACGCAGCCTTCTGAAAGTGGCCCCCAAGCAAAAATAATTGCCCACCCCTGGCTTAGAATGAAGCACAATAAATAACAAGAAATACACAAAACAGTGTGCATGAGCAATACGCAGCATGAATAAGGGCTTGGAAAACACACCAACGACTGCAGTAATTTCTCGTCACATCATAAAAGCAGAATGTGATTGGTAAAAAATGAAGATTTGCAAAGGTTAGACGTTTGATGTGAGCGAGTAAAGCTAGCAGATGAAAATGGATAGACGTGAATGCAAATACAGCCTGCGACCTTTTTCTGCAAGATGTTCTTATGCAGAGCGTACGCTTTTGCCTACGTTTTTTCTGAAGTCTCCGTAAACTACGTATTGGTATATTTCTGAATCTTCTGCTCATTCCGGCAAGCTGAGTGTGAACCCCGTTTGCTGCAGCAGGGTTATAGGAATGTGATAAGTGATTGGTTTTATAAAGCCAGGGAAAAATAGCCAAATATACAGTGCAATTTAAAAACCTATTCTAAAACCATCGCAACAATAGCACAAAACGGCGGCGAATGGAGAAAGGTTTTTCACAGGATTGAGTAAGTTTTTCGCAAAAAGATGGAACAATTTCAATTTTTGAAATGCGTTTATTCTGGTTTGCTTTCTGGTATTAAAAAATCACAAAATTAGCTGCAACGCTTGCAGATTTTGCAGTCCTTATATTTGCACCGCATATCAAGTTCAGCATATCCCTACGTCCCTACTTCCCTATCGCTGGTTATGGTTTCTGAGCACAACTTTACCCAGAAGTAACAGGCAATCTCCAATTTCCCTAAATCATATTTCTTTCGGCAATGTCACCACTTTTCAAGGAACTAGCTGTTCTCGAAGCGCCTCTGCTGTAATAAGCAAACAGCGGTAACTCTAACCTTTTAATGCAGTGTACGTGCCCTTAAAATGACGGCTGCTGAGAAAATACTGTAACTAAGAGTTTTGCGGAAGCTTTGATTTAAATTTTGTCAGCCATTGGTCAGTGCTTACGGGAAAAAAGAGATTCAATTTTAACTTTTTCACCATTCACAGGTCACCTAAGTACATCAAAGATAAGCTTACGTCACACTTAAAATAGACACAGCATAAAGAACGCAGCACTAACGTGACTTTAGTGAATTTTTTCCAAGACTGCTCAATTTAATCGTCACCTTTTTGAGGTACTTCAAGCAAACAAATGAAACTTACCCACTTGTTGTCAGCACTTTGAAAACTGGTTTTACTTATGAAAAAGCTAATTATTTGTTTGCTTTTTGTTTACAGCATGCTTTTGTTTAGGAAAAGACATAAAGGTTTTTCGCAATGACAAATTTTATTGTTCTCTGCATAACTATTCCATTGTTTTTTGTAAACGTATTTGCAGCAAACTGCTCCCAAACCTCACCTTGTACTCCGCTTCAAGGTAAATTCTTTACAGTGCTTTGAGCCAGTAGTACGGCAAAAGGTTCTGCAAATGAGCTTGGCCATTTGTGCAACAAGCTGTTTCAGGCGTTAACGACCACTTTTATGCCATCGTTCTACCGCTGCTTCAAGCTTTTCACCTAAAGTAGGTATTCTTCACAATTGATGCCAATTCTTATTTCACGTTTTTGCAGAAAGGCATAGGGTAGACATGGTGACATTCGATTAGTCAAATAGCTCTTCAAGTATTCAAAAAACTTAAAAAATGGTGCTACTAATTTTGTTGGATCAACTCAGATGTAATACACAATTTCATAAGTTTTTATTGTTTAGAAATCAAATAGCAGGTTTTATGACCTAATGCCAGGTTTGATTGTACTGTAATCTAAAAATGCAGTCTCGCTGTTTCCTGCCAGTTTCAGAAGCATACTTACTGCATAATAAAACTACATTTGTACATTTGGTTGTGTTTCAATACTGATAAAGATATATCTATTGTAAATAATAGAATTGGGAAGGAAAGCAGACTTTCTGCAGAATCTTCGAATGTTTTTAGCCTTCCGTGTGTATATAACCTAGTGTAATCATCTTGAAATCGGATTATTTAAAAAAGTAAGACGGAGGTTCAAACTTTATCTCAAGTGTTTGGTCGTTACAAAAGTATTTGAATATGCTCACGACTTGATTTGGTAATTCCATTTTACATCGAAGGTGGTGAGCCATTTCGAAAACCAAGCGAGCAGAAGTCCAGCGGTGGGTCTATGCAAACAAGCTTAAGTGTTGTCATGCGAAACTTCACTATTGACTGGCTTAGTGTCAGGAGAAGACTTTACAACGGAGATTACCCTGGACCAACCTTCTACTGGAAACCCGCAGACATCATTTGGTTTTCTTTGGTAAGGTTCGTTTTGCGGACGAACGAGTGTTTGCCCCACATCTGTTGAATGTGTGTGGTATAACTGAACTAATTTGTCAACATACTGTACTTCAAGAAACCAGATGTGTGTGGTTACGTTTAGGATTGCAAAGAAAAGACTCGAACTCAGAAATCGATTCATTTCCTTTCACTTTATCTATTCTTGTGGCTCATAGCTGGTTGCTACAGTAAAGTTATGGAGTACCCAAAGCATTTGAAAAATTTCACTTGTTTTAACGTTACTTTAATGGTTAATGCAATAATTTTGGCTTGCAACGAAGTGCTTACGCGCTGCATACAATAATGGCTACCGAATTATGCTTGGATATCCAGAAATGTAAGGGTTTGCTCACACCGGGTTAGCCATCGCGTCAAGACTCTTTGTCTTATTGAGAAACCATCTGTATCACTTCTTTTTAAATATTGTGTATCTTCATCTAACTTTTATATTTGATCTCCTAAAATGTCTGATGTTTTTTAAAAATTTTCATTTTCCTTCAATCATTTAACGCTCCTGTATGACGGCGACCAACTGGTACAGTTGTTGATGAGTTGTGCCAGAGTTCGACTCTCACCAGTATTGTTTTTGTATAACAACGAAAGACTTCCGTGTGCTTCGTGGCGCCCTAGGAGTTTTTTAGTCTCTCCTTATTCCTCTATGCAGACAACGTGTACAAACTAAGCATCCAAAATGTAAGATATATAACAGGCAAAAAGTTAACCACCAGATCCTGCTGTAAAATTCGGGAAAATTAACTGGCTGTCGATCTCATCATGAATGCGTTCCAAAGATATTTGAAACCTTGATCGGAACAGTGTGCATGCGTCAGTGCGCCGGTGTTCACCCCTTCTGATTTACCTTTTATTTTTTTCTGTTAGCTGTTTACCTCAAAGTTTGTTGTTAGAATGCCTTCATTTCTCTCCCACCGCTGGATCCCTATATTATGATGGGTGAATGACGTTAGAACTGGGGTGTTGTTAGAATGTTTTGCTCCTATCAGTGTTGGTTGTGTGCAAACACCCATTCTGTAATGCGTTATGGTTGACCATTTTCCGTGCTGCTGTGTTGTTCGATTGTGCCTATTATACGGAATACGAGTCTGGAATAAATGAATTATTATATTTTTTTTTAAATATTGAGCTACTGAGATTGCCAAGCGGTCTTAGTCTTCCGCAAATCTAAATAATTCACAACTATTTAAACAAGGGTTTAACTAAACTGTTCACTTTCAGCTGAATTTTCTTGAAGAACCCGATTACATTGGCGAAATGAATACACTTAATCGTCCAAATACAACAAACTTTCACACCCACGGTCTTCATATCAGCAGTCAGGTAGGCATCAGTGCAAATCATTGATAACGTTGATCTTTGTTGAAGTACTACGTTGGCATTTAACATTTGTGCGTCGGTACTTCCCCAAAATCGATGAACTACAAAGAACATCATCTTGCCTTTAAATCGAGCTGTTACCATAAGCTTGTAAGCTTACCTATTGTTTTGCCGCATTCAGGGACGCCGCAACAGCGGTAGGGCAGGGGGGCAGTATAAGGGTTGAGGGCAATGGAAGCTGGTCAAAAACAAACAAATCGCTACCAATTATGTTTGTTTTTGCGCAGCAACAACGTTGACCTCAAAAATAATAGCAGAAATTATAGAAAACCATTCTGACTTTTCTGGGTGCGCGAATAGCTGCAATAAATTTGTTTCCAGTCGACATTTATAAACCATAAAATTACCTATGATTCTGTTTTGAAAAGGCACCTCCGCCCCGATTGCTCCCCTTTCAAAAGAGCAGGGGCAAATAACCCCGTCATTTCACCGCTTTCCAGCGTCCCTGAAATTACCTGTGATGCTGTTATGTAAGGGTACCTGTGCCTCCGTTGCCCCTCTTTCAAAGGGCAGGGAGTCATTGTCCCCGTCATGCACCCCCGTTCCGACGTTCCTGGCCGCATTTGTTTTACAAAACAAGTGTGAAACGATAAGCAAGATGCAACTGCCTCAATGTGGATTCACAGGAAAGGCAAGACAACGTTTTGGTTGAAATTGGTCCTGGCGAAACGCATTCGTACAAATATCAAGTTCATCCTGAACAAGCAGCTGGCACATACTTTTATCATCCTCACCATCACGGAAGTGGATATTTTCAGGTGAGGGTAGTGAGGAGGGAGTGTGTGAACCACTGTAACAATCAAAGTTGCAATGAGATCAGCTGCGTTGTGTTCATTCTCACATTCGTGTGTTCATTCTCACACTCTTGCCATAACATGCTGTACGACAACACATTTTTTGACAGAATCTTGGTGGAATGGCTGGTATGATCATAATAGAAGATAATCCTGATACCATGCCTGCAGAATTAGAAGTAGCGTCTTGTCCAAATCATTGTGAAAATGATGTACCGATAGTTTTCCAGCTTTTTCAATACAAAAACGACGAAGACGGGAGCTTTTCTGTGGCGCAAAAAGACATTAATGATAATGAAGCTTTCAGGTGAGATCGAATTTCAGTTGGTAAAAAAATTGCTTTGAAATGAACGCTGCCGGTATATGCGCAAAGCAGCGGCAAAAACTTTTTTAAAGCATGATAACAGTTCTTCCTTTGTTCAATCGCATTTATTTGAAGTTTGCAATTTAGTGTTGTCGGTCTTTGCACCGCAATCTGCAATGCAAACGACGTATTGCATTGTCATGACAGACTTAACAATACTTTCGCAAACAACTCTTCACAATCGCTGGAAGACTGGCTGGAGGACCCGGACAATTCCATTAAATACATGCTAGTCAACGGGCGGCTGCGTCCAGTGCTGGAGATGCAGCATCGACAAATGAAACGACTAAGGTAAACTAAAGTAGAAGGTTTCCATGAACGGGCATATCACTTCATGATGCAAAACTTTCTTGACCAATAAAAGATTATTATCAAACGTTTACAATGTTCAAAAAATTTCGTTCTGCACTGTTCTAAGAAGCAAGTACGTCACGAGCTCTCGGTACAGCAGTTTCAGACAATTTTGCTTTATACAGTAAAGGTTCAGAATGTAGTTTTCTATCGATATTTTTTTAAGAACATGATCAGCTCTCTTTGCGTGCAACTCTATGTTGTAGAAAACTCGGCGAACGGGATGCGTGTGCTACGCTTCATCGCAGTTTGGAAACCGGGTGTTGCTCATCACCGATTTACAGTAGTTGGTTTTGGGCTTGATCACACATTCGACCAAACGGGAATAAAAATTGGTACCAAAAAGGCTGAGGTACGACGACGTCTTCAAAAACTCAAGCCAGTGCAAGTGAGCGGCAATACACTGCAGTAGGTCGAGAAGTTCAAGTACTTTTGTGTCGTATTCATGAGTGACGGAAAAAGGCAAAACAAAAAGATTGATACACGCATTGGTAGAGCAAACGCATTGTTGCGTGAGCGTTGTCGCTTCCTGGTCACAAAACGGGATCTATCAAACACCGCAAGCTGTCAGTTTCTAAATCAGTCTTTGTTCCGATCCTCACCGGTGGTCATGAATTTTGAGTAGGGGAATGATCGGAAGAGTGCTGTCCCGATATACACGCGGCAGAGATGGGATTTTCTTGTGTCGTGACACTTCGCGGCAAATATCGCAGCTATGAACTTCGTAAAGCCCTTATCGTTGAGCCACTTCTCCGAAGAGAGAGACCTCAGCTGCGATGATTCGGCCATGTGACCAGAACGTCCCATGAAAGTTTGTCGAGTCACACCCTGAGAGATCGGCCAAGGGCCAGAAAGCGTGATTACATCTCCGACGTAGCTTGCTCCCGCGTTGTTATGGAACCAGCTGTTGCAGCCGGAATGTTGCGTTGCCCTGAGCCGGAGAGAGTCGAATCGACGAGCCTCCGCGTAACAGCAATAAGAGAGCCTTCCCTACTCGACTAGGTAGACTCTACTATTGCTGCTACGAATTCAACCTTATGTGTAGCGAATCACCACGCCACACAGCAAAATTATTTGAGAATGCTGAAAACCGTGAGGTATAATTTCGAGTCTTCCTGTGGTTGTTGTTCCTGCGATCCTCCCTAGAGGAAAATCTAGTGTAAAAAAGGATGAAATGCTCCTGCTTATACTTTAGCTACTGTAGATAACTTCCACACAGTGGCGTGCAGAGGTCTAGTGTTGCCCTGGGTGAATGCTTGATTGTATGCCCCTACAAAATTCTAGCTTGAGGAATGTGAGGAATACAGGCACAGCAAAATCACCTTCCCAGACCTTTGCCACATGCAAAAGGATTATGCCACAAAAACTTCATCTCAGGTGAGAATTAAGAAAAAAAACTGTACAAGTCTCGTACCACGTTACGCACCAATAGACAGGGATTTGAACGCTGTAAACAATCGTGACAAACGCAAGACAAACCCAGAAAGGCATTGAAAACCCCAGATCTGGAGCTTTTGGTCCCAGAATAACTTTCCGTTTTTTTTCCGAAGATCTGGGGTTTTCAGATTTTACTGCCTAACGATGATTTAAGACAGGGTACGATTGGTTTTCTTTGTTATCATATTTCATGACAAGTATGACGCTTTTACCACACTCTGCAAGTGTAGCAAGAATATGTTCACAGATAAATTGCATGAAAACCAGAGCCACAACTCTTTAGAAACAGTCAAAACTAGACTTCTTGTAAGACCATCACCAGAAAAGATCAGACATGTGCTAGCTGCGAACAAAACAGAAATAACACATGGTGTGGATGGTACAGTGAGCAAAAGATACAACGAATAGCTTACAATAAAAACATGAACTTGTCACTGATTCTGGAAGTTAAAAAGGAATAATTCTTGTAACTTGTGAATAAAATAAGTCTGGAGACTTATATTTTTAGGTGTTTTTATGCCAATGTATGTTCGCCAACTGTGGAGAAAATACACACAGCTAGTATGAAGCGCTTGCACGCTGCATACAATAATGCCTATCGAATTATGCATTACATACCAAGAAATGTAAGTGTTTTCCCACACCAAGTTAGCCAACGTGTCACAACTTTTGATGCCTTATTGAGAAATAACCTTTATCGCTTGTTGCAACGTCGTGCATCGTCATCTAACTTTTTCATCCAATCTCTTCAAATGTCTGGTGCTTTTTACAAATCATCTTTTTTCCTCAATTGCTTAATGCTCATGTATGACGGTGACCAGCTGATATAGTTGCTGATTCGTTGGACCAGTGTACGTGTCTCATCAATATTATTTTTGAGTAGAAACGGAAAGCTCCCGTGCGCTGCTTTAAAAACCAGGAATATTAATTGGCTGCTTTAAAATTTAGGAAATTTATTTCGCTGTGGATCTCATGATAAATGCGTTGTATAGCATTTTAAACCTTGATTGGAACAGTTGCGTGCATTTGTACGACAATCAAATAATTTCATTGACAACCCTGGTTGTAAAGCGTACGTGCAAGGGCACAGAAGTCTGCATGGCAGGCTTGGCGAGAAAAAAGTTAAGTAGGCTACTTTTTTGAAAGAAACTGGCGTTCTGCTCAAAAAAATATTACGTTTTTCA
>Ga0210059_1001267_pt1 | contig 37459 bp, 21 predicted proteins | sample Ectturendosymbi2_FD_188042 | JGI IMG/M metagenome (GOLD analysis project Ga0210059, IMG submission 188042) | Ecteinascidia turbinata endosymbiont from Florida, USA - Sample 2 (SPAdes) (version 2) | ecosystem: Host-associated > Tunicates > Ascidians > Unclassified | place: Key West, Florida... | reverse complement strand
AAAGTTTCATGCAATACAAAAGATTGATCTGGGCCATTATAGGCTACAGGATATTTATTGCTGAGGGGAGGTGGAATGCTGTTTGCAATGTGCTTTCCCACTGTCACAAAGTAGTCATTAAATATATCAGCCACTTTTTCTGGATTTCCTGTGTGTTGTGAATTTATGGGATTAAGTAATTTGTTGTGATAAGAATGGGTTTTGACTTGGGATCTGGTTAAGGTATTAATTAGTTTCCACACTTTTGCAGAGTCATTTCCACATCCAAGAAACTGAGATTGATACTATTTTCTTTTGCTGATTACTTGTTGGTGATTTACCTTATTCCTTATCTTTTTGTATCTTTTATGTTCTTGCTCATTACCACATTTACAACGAATTAGTGCTCTATACAACGTATGTTTGGTTTTGATTAATTTGTAAAGGTCTTATGTTATCCAAGGTTTTGGGGCTAATCTCCTTTGAGTTCTAGACATTTTTTTCATGGTGCGTGATCATCAAGGACCTTTTTAATTGCACGAATTGCATCATCCAAGGCTGCTGCTGGGTTGTTTGATTTGATAATCATACCATTTAGTGTTTCCTTTATTTCATCCATAAACTGTTCTGCATTAAAATTAGAAAAATCATGCTTAAACTGGGCTTTTGTATCTACTTTTTCAACATGAGCTGATTTGATCGAGACGAAAATAGGAAGATGGTCAGAAAGGCCATTGATTAATATTCCAGGAGTTACTTTATATAATGGCAAGGTAATATAAATATGATCAATTAAGGTAGAGCTACTTGGGGTTATTCTAGTAGGTTTGGTTATAAGTTGTGAACAGTTGTAACTTTTGTATACATTAACATACTTTCTTACTTGGGGTATTGCAGTCTGTTGCATCAAGTTTATGTTGATGTCCCCACATATGATAAATGGTAGCTTTTTGTCACTGAGATTGTGAAGAATTTCACATATATTTTCAGCAAATGCACTAATGTCATATCCTGGGTGTCGATATATTACCCCAATTATGCAAGGTTTCTTGTGAAGATTAATTTCAATCCAGAGACTTTCAGAAGCATTAAGTGCATTAGGTATATCAGTTTGAATTTGATATGATATACTGCTATCTATATAAATTCCTACTCCACCTGATTTTTTTTCAGAATCTGAATGTAAAAAGCTATAGCACCTAGTTAAGTAAACAATCAGGAAAATTGAATTGGTTGAGCAAACTGGAAGATTATTTGGTAGGTTACAAGACATCAGATAATGGGTTGAAGGAATATTACCCCAATGCTGATTAGGAAGTTTTCATTACACCTTGGTATAATAGAGTGATTCGACCTCTGCACAAAATATGAAGCCTAATATTGGAAGTAGATGACATCAGTATAGGCTACACATTGAACTTTGTATCCCAGTTATGTGGCTATGATTTCCTCAGTTCATAATGGAACACATGGAGTAGCATAAAATGTGGCATAAAAGTTTGTGGAATAGGTTACAGTTGCAATTTGGTGAAATGCAGTAACCTACCTACTGTTCATAGATTACTACGTACAAAGTGCTGTGAATTCTCGGATTTGACACCCTGTTGTATTGTACTGCAGAGGACAGACTAGTTAATGATCGTGACTGAAATCAACGAAGTGGCTTTGCAATGTAAAAACTAACTCCCATTTCCTACCCTGTAGAAGATGTTTATGGGGCGCCATCCATAAAAATATCATATTTGACAGATTTAGCACAAAAACTGCTATCTCTGCGCTTATTCAGCCATCTCTGCACAGAGATAACTATCTCTGCGCACGTTTAGCTATCTCTGCGCGCATTTAGCTATCTCTGCGCAAAAATAGCTATCTCTGCACGCATTTAGCTAACTCTGTGCAGAGATAGCTCTCTCTGTGCAGAAATAGCTCTCTCTACGCAGAGAGAGCTCTCTCTGCACGCATTTAGCTATCTCTGCACATAGAGAGCTATCTCTGTGCGCATTTAGCTATCTCTGCGCGCATTTAGCTATCTCTGCGCAGAGATAGCTCTCTCTGCATATAGATAGCTATCATTGTGCATAGATATCTATCTCTGCGCAGAGATAGCTAATTGCGCGCAGAGATAGCTAAATGCGCGCAGAGATAGCTATCTCTGCCCAGAGATAGCTAAATGCGCACAAAGATAGCTATCTCTGCGCAGAGATAGCTAAATGCGCGCAGAGATAGCTATCTCTGCGCAGAGATAGCTAAATATGCGCAGATATAGCAGTTTTTGTGCTAAATCTGTCAGGTATAATATTTTTAGGAACGGTGCCCCATACGTTCGCTCTTCGCGTGGGTTGCTTGGGCACTTGCGATGTGGTATCAACAGAACTCCTAAGACACAGGTAAAGTTGTATTGACTGCAAAGCATATTATGGCTTGGCTGCTTTCAGTTAGCCGCAGATTAAGCGAAAAAAAATATCAAAAGTTTGTTTCGGTGAAGGAGAAAAATCCAATTTACCGCATGCCGAGCCGTCAGAAATCAGTCATTGCAAGTTTCAATTTTTATTACCTGATTTTCTATTCTAAAGCAGAAATGGGGAACCTGCGGCCGGGGGACCAAATGTGGTCCGCATGAACATTTAATATGGCCCGCTTCAGAATTTTCCTTACCCAAGTAAGAGTACAACATCGCGTCAAAGTACTCACTACTCAGATAGTAAGTCAAGAGAACTCGCTCCTCTTTGTTAGATAATGGTAGGATTTTAGGACAAAATTAATAGATTTTGCGGTCCGTCAGCGATAATGCACAATTCAGTTTTGTAGTTGCTACACTTATAGCCTAGCGCGAAGTTTAAGTCTGATTTATCAACACCAACTAGAAAACTGTGTTGGAACCTCTCCGGTGGTGTTGCGTTGATTGTGTGATTCACCACGAACGGGATGTGCGTGAAGAATAACACCATTATGTATGTGGCGCGAACAAACAACAATAGAGTGATCCCGATGGAGTGATCTTGGTGAGTGACCTCTAACAATGCTTGTGAACCTGGTGAACAGTTGATTGTGCTTGCGAACGGTGACGACGAGAGTGATTCCGTCGGGTGATCTCTATTGTTGCTTGCTGCCACGGTGCGAAGCTCTGCGCACATGCCGCTCGGGATTTCCGATCGCAACAGTAGCAATTGCTACGGGCCCCGCGCTTTTGGGGTCCCGCGGTCTTCTGTAATGAACCATATTTAATATAATAAATCATATTTATTACATTATATATGATTTTTTTAGTCTAAGAAATCAGTATTTTGCAAAATTTGCCATAAGTAGTAAGTGAAGGTTTCCAATTAAACGTTGTCTGTATCCAAAAATTATTGTTTGATGCTTTTTGTACAATTACGTAACAAAAGGAATAAGATTGCGCTCAGCAGTGTTGCTATTTTAGCTGATTTGCTGCTAAATCTAGCAGGATTTTCTCATTGTTAGCTGTAAAAATTTCAATCTAGCAGTAAGCTGATTTTCAAGAAGGATTTTGCCAACCGTTTGGCAGGTTTTGCAGGTAACAAATTCTTGACGAAAACCCTGTTTCAACACCTTCATCAAAAATATACTTCTCTTCTTTATGACGTTTTTAATTGGGTAACACCAGGGCAAAGCACAAACAGCTGCCTGCAATTATTTGGAATTTTTATTATGATGCAAGAAGCTGTTTCAAGCAGATAATTGTATCAACAAGCAATTGAATGGCTTGGTGAAGCCTAAATGATTTGCCTGTGTGCTTAGTGAGCTCGTTAGGTTAAAACACAACATTGGTAGAATTTGTTTTTATCTCACGCAACGATATTTCCAAGTGGTGCAGTTACGCCAGTAAGTAGCAATGTCTGGTAAAAAACTTCCTGGTAAACCAAAGTTGCCAAGCGTTTCGACATATATGGTTGGAATATTCAGAATTTAAAAGTTGGCTCAGTGCTTACTGGCGATCCTGCTGATTCAAGAAAAGCCTTTTGCGAAGTTTGCAGTGATGCAATCATACCGAAATATTGTGAGCTTAAAAGGCATAACTGGTGGCAGAAGCACTCAGATAGGACTAAAGAATTTTTGTATGCTCCCTAATGTAACACAAAGTTTTAGGTTACAAAAACCAAACTTAGAAAGTTGTGGGGATGAAGCCATAGGCGTAGCCAGGGGGGCAAAGGGGCCATGGCCACCCCAAATTTTTGGAAAGCATAGTCATTTTGTGCTCTGAGAGGCGTTTTTCCAAACAAAATAGCGTTATTCGCCTAACATCAAACATTTTGCCCACCCCCCAATTTTTTAGGCTGGCTACGCCACTGGATGAAGCAATACTCAGATTGTTTATCGCTGAGCATTGTTCTACTGTGTAAAAGCATCTAACCATTTGAAAGAGGTCGTCAAGAAATGTGTGTCATACAAAAAACGAGATAAGCTGCAGTTACGTTGCTCAAAAAGCCAAAATGTTGACTGAAAGAAAATCGTGGCCGAAAGGTTTGTTGGCGAAGACCGGCATTTTCAGTCCATGCTTATTGAGAGCGAGTGCAAGACGAAAAATTAGTATATTGTATTATTTCATAGGTTTCTTTTAATCATGTTGAAAATGACATATTTTTAAACAGAATTTCATTGCTTTTAGCAGATTTTAGCTGAATATTTGTGACAAGACTTTTACCAGAATCTAGCAGTTTTTTGTGACACCATTTAGCAGATTTAAGTCACAACCATCTGGCAACACTGGCGGTCAGCACGATACACTTAGACTGTCATGTCACGATGCGAACTGGAGAGAGCATGCAGAGAGACAGCTAGAAACACGGATACCTTGCCCACACACTTTATGATTCAGCAGGTGTTGAGATGTTTTTTAAACTTAGGGCCCCGCGCTCTTGAAATGCTACAGGGCCCGCGCTACCTTAATCCGCACTGTTTAAAGGGTACTGTGTTGGTACCAGGGGCGGATCAGGGGGGGTGATTGGGGCGATAGCCCCCCCTAAAACCTTACGAAATCAACTTTTTTTACCATAATTTTGTACAATTCGGAAAGGAGCATTCGCGATATAAGACCATTTTGCCGTCCATTGTTTTGTCGCAGCAGTGCTGGGACGTATACTTCATCTCTCTTACAGTAGCGAGCCCGTAATGAGACTTGACTGCCAAATATTACTAAAATCACCCCTCCCCTAAACCTACTGCCTGGATCCGCTTCTGGTTGGTACACTACGTGGCCTACCGGATCAAGCATGTTTTTGAATGTGGCCAAGGAAGTGTGTCTCCACACGATCCAGACATGGGTTAGAAAGTGTACATTGCTCTTCTGAATACGGTTTAATGAGTGTCGATGCGTAGTGTTATGTGAAACGGATTTCCAACTGAAATTTTGCTGAATGATTCCTTGCCTATCTCACATGTGGTGAGCATTTACTTGAATATATAAGGTCACGCATGTGTTTATACATAGGCCTATACATATTTGTATATTTGACCCTCCCCAATGGTTTGCTAACTATGCAAACCCACAACAGTGCACAAACTTCCATGCCATTAAAACTTCCTCAGAAATGCAACATGCTAACCTAAATGGATGCTTCCTTGTGAGTCGCGTCTAGCACATACTGCGTAAGGTGATATGATATATCTTGTCGCGGACTCGTGGTCCATATCACAAGCACATTCGAATAACACAAGAGCACAAAAATGGTTAGCCATAGCGCACCCATTCAAAATAGGTGTTAGAACCCAACCAACATTGAGAAGAGCAAACACGTTAACAACACCCCAACTATAACATCATTCACTCACCAGCATACAGGGATTCAGCAGTGGCAAAGAGATGAAGGTATTTTAACATCAAATTTTGAGGTAAAGAGCTACCAGAAAAAAAGTAAAAAATAAATCGGATGGGGGTGCACAGTGGTGCACAAGAGGCGTGCAATTTGTTCCAATCAAGGTTTCAAATGTTTTGCAGCTTATTTAGCATGAGGCCGAGAGCCAATTGTTTTCACTGAATTAAAAGCAGGATTTGTCAATTAGTGTTTTACCAGTTATATATCTTACTTTTTGTATGTTTGGTTTGAACACTTCGTCTACACCAGGGGTCACCAACCTTTTTGAAAGTGCGAGTTACCTCTTGTGTACCGATTAATGCGAATGGCTACTAATTTTTGATGCAAACTTATGGAATAAAATTTTGCTCAATTTATTTTCAATTATTTTAGTATTGAGATTCCTTAATGTGAAGACATTGATCATGCTAATACTATTTTTGGAACAGGCCCGCGGGCGACTTACATGGTCCTTGTGGGCGACTCGGTGCCCGCGGGCACCACGTTGGTGACCCATGGTCTACATGTAGGAGGTGGTAAAGGAATCACAAGACAATACAGAAATCCTGAGATGCGAAGCACGTAAGGTTTTCGTTGCTACGCAAAATCAAACTGATGAGGCGCGTACACCAAAACAACGCATCAATAACATCAGTTGGTCACCGTCATTCAGGATAGTTAATTGCGGAAAATGAAGATTTGTGAAAAGCATCATACATTTGAAGCGATCGGATGAAAAAGTTAGATGAAGATGCGCAACGTTTAAAAAACCGATACACATTGTTTCTCAAGAAGGCATCAGAAGTCTTGACACAATGTTTAACTTGGTGTGGACGAACACTTACATTTCTGGGTATGTAACGCATAATTGGGTAGGCATTAAAATACGCAACACGTAAGCGCTTCATGCTTGTCTGTGTGTATTTGCTCCACAATTGGCAAGCATACATTGGCGTGAAACAGGCATGAAACAAAGTGTTTCTCACTGCAGGAGAGCACTGGTCGAATGTGCGTCTGAGCTTGTTTGCTGCGCAGTATAGCGATTTCACTCGTCTCTGAATATCATCATCATTTTTCAGTGAAGCTTTTAGCAACATACCAAGGTCTTTCACTTGGTCAAAAAACTATACACGTACACTATTCAGACAAAAATTTGATGGAGCAGGCTGTTTATACTTTTTGGGGCAAAAACGAACACCAATTGTTTTGTCACAACTAAAAGGTGATTTCGTGTTTATCAGCTTAGTCACCACAAATATCCAGAAGATGTTGCAGTCCACTAATGCTGGGGCTGAACACACATATATCACCAGCAAACATCAGATCATTCACAGTCATATTCATCCAGGCTTTTCCATTGGAATGTCATTCCTATGGGAATCCCGTGGGAAACGTCCCATGGGATGGGATGGGACAGCACACATTTGTATTTCCCATGAGACTCAGAAATAGAATAAGAGTGTCAGAATGTTACTGAATTGTCATACGTAGACTATACTTCTCAATTTTAAAGTCAATAAATTTTGTCGTTTTGCATGTCTCTTTGTACATGTAGTCCTATTTAGTAAATACTAAACCTAAACTTTTATAAATTTAATAATTCTAATTGAATTGTATTCCATATTAATATTATAATAATGTAATGGAATCCCATGGGATGGGACAGGCACAAATTGCTATGGGATGGGACAGGTAAATAAGTCCCATGGACAACCCTGTATTTCCCACAGTGCCTCCCACCTTGGCTGAACTCAGCTAGTATGAGAGTTCATCAAGGTAAACAGCAAATAGATATGTGCTCAGAACCTTGCCTCATCCATTGGTTACAGTAAAGGGAGATGAAAAGCTGGTAGGCCTACCCATTTTACTTGCATGGTCTGTTGTCTATACCCAGTGGTCTTCAACCGGTGTGCACGGTGCACTCTAGGTTGCACCAAAATATGCGTGGGCGTACCACTACGAAAGGGTTAACACGGGTGCATTACAAACTTGTCAATTGAAAAGGAGATTTTGGTACACGAAAAGCAGAAGTGCTAAACAGCCTTATAATGAAAATCACGGCCAAAGAAAACGATACAAACGACCAGTGGCGTTTCTAGGGTATGGCAGGCATGGCACTTGCCATGGGCTCCACTTTGATGGAGTAGCAAAAATGCTTGGAAAAATTAAAAGTTTTTTTACAGTTTCTTGAACCTTTACTTTGCGCCCCATGCACAAACTGTAAAGCTGCATCAACACAGCCCTTTACCTAATAGGCTAGTATGTGATAAGTCGGGCGTTTTGCGCCAGCACCACCAATCATTATGACAAAACTGTGGTATTTTGACATAACACAACGGTCACACATTGTGACAGAACAAGAACGCTCACATGCTATTAATAGGGGCGCAATGAGATTAAATGGCGACCCGGGTAAGAAGCAAGTATGGCGCGTCCCTGTTCGAACCTGAGGTTTTTCGGAAGCAAATTTGCTGTATTGAAGAATGTACATGTGACATTGGTGGGACTTTGCGGCGGCTCCGGCAGTCATTTGGCGCCCCCCGCAGTGATTCGGCGCCCTCATAGTGATTCGACGCCCGGGTAATTGTGCCCCCCTTGTTACAGCCCTGATACCATAGCTACGAGATCTCGTCCTTCTCACGCTATAAGAAAGGATAGGTCAGTCCGTACTCCTGCATTACAAGTAAGAAGATATTAGTCAGAATCTGACTGCAGAGGAATAACGATGTGAGATGGCACCCGGGTCAAGAAGCTAGTTTGGCGCCCCCATGTTCGCACCTGAGTTTTTTCGGAAGCAAATGTACTGTATTGAAGAAAGTACTTGTGATGTGACATTGTTGGGACTTTTCGGCGTCTCCCGCAGTCATTCAGTGCCCCATAGTGATTCGGCGCCCGGGGAATCGTGCACCCCTCGTTACGCCCCTGTCTGGCTGAGACGAATTTAAGTCCGTTGCTGTGAGAATCTGACTGTTACGCAAATAAGATTTACAAATTAATTAAACTGTTGCGGTCCACTCCGACTTTACGAAACTTCTGTGATGACCACTAGTGTCGGATAAATAGGCTGAATACAATGCTGCAGCTCAGACACTAAGGTAGAGAACATTAGTTAGTCTTCGAAAAATCAGCAGTTTATGTCATTACCGTGCCAGTTGAGAAAAAATGTTAACTCATGAAACAGATTTGTTGGTTTAGTTTAGAGCTAACTTTTTCTGTCCTAATTTGGCTTACTGTTCGATGTCCAAGGCGTTGTGAGAAGGTCCTGGCTGTGAGAAACTAAAATCTACGTGTGACAATTCAGGAGCTGTGTAAGGGAAGTCCGGTTAGTTGACTCAGCACCATAGTTGACTCACCGCCAGTATCTAACCAGCCATACGTAAAGGCGCAAAAGATATTCCATTATTTCGTTTTGTTTTATTCTATAATGACAGCCTCGTAAAATTGACATGTCATGATGGAATGGCTGAAAATTATGCCAGAAAATATTATGTTTTTCATCCAAAAAAGTAAATATTGTTAGATTTAGTTCGTCAGGTTGTATCTCCGCTTGTAGGTGCATGTATAAAACAATATTTCTGGCAGGTTATAGCTTAAGCATCACTCCATATTTCATATAATTTTGGTAGCTTGTTTCTCAGCAGAAAATTATTTATGGGTTGACATTTATTTTATTTAAGGCACCGAAAGGTTAGTTGACTCAGGGGTGGTCGTCCTAGTTGACTCTGAGACATGATGTAAAACTACCTTGTGAAGCAACGCAGCATCGCATTTTTTAAAGACTTCTGAATAACATTCTCAATTATAATGGTTAACGGCATGTTGAACTCACGGAGTTTTTCTTTGGGAGTAAAGACAATTTAACATACTGATACCTAATAATTAATCTATTAGCAGGGACGCCGTTGGGTTCCACCAAATGTGCTGCGAAAAGTCGATGGATAAATGAATAAACCTTCGTTTGTTTGCCTTAACAGTTGCAGTCACTTGTATTTGTTTCTCCCGATTGGCTCTTTTTCGCTCATATACAATACTTTTTCTTTACAATGATTTATTCAAAATGAGTCAAATATCCAACAGGGTGAGTCAACTACTCATCCCTTAGTGCTAGTTGACTCAACTCATGAACAGTTTTGTAAAACGCCGGAAATGTCAATTGACGACGTATTATCACACTGAAACAAAGCATGGGCCAAGGCAAAGGGTTGAACTTAACACTGCATAAAATCAAGCTTTCCAGAAAAAAAAAACAAATTCAATGCACTGATGTCGTTTGTATCGTTTGCAATGCACTGATGATGATAACAGGAGTTATCGAAACGTTTGCAATATGTCGTTTGTATTGTTTTCTTTGGCCGTGATTTTCATTATAATGAAAAGGAGATTATCCCTCGGTGTGGGTTGTTGGCAGGGATGTAGTGCTAACAAAAAAGGTGTGGGAACGCATCCAAAAATTAGCCATTTTAAAACAGTTTCAAATTCATTTTAAAGCATAACGTGAAAAAGGTGTGAGGACGCCGTTCCCACGCGCTCCCACCCCACTACACTCTAGGTTGTTGGTTAATAACATGCAACAGCCAAAAAAGCCATTAACCATTATTTCCTCGATTTTATTGTGTGTTTTATGTAATATTGTAGTGTAATAGTCTCTTTGCAGGATGATTTTCAGATCGCTTTCCAGCTCGGTTTACCTTTTAAGTAAATACAGTAGGGTGCATGAGCTCGTCAAACATCCGTAACAAAAAGGTTGAATAGCGCTTCTATACCAACTCCTAATATTCGCCTTCAATCTAAACGGGTCTCATTGCGAAAAAATTGTCGTCTTTGCATCACCTTTGCTTTCGTTTCGCGTTTGGTTTAAACCAGCCTTGACAGTTGATCAACGCGAAGTTGGGATGATTACGATACAGTGATACGCAAACTAATTAAGCTGTTGAAAATTGCCACTACAAACTAGTAGTTAGCAGGAATAGTCACATTTCTATGCATACTTTAATTTTCTTCAATCATTTACAAGGGCGTTGAAATCACTACAGGCCACGACTTGCGAAACCTTTGCGCTGCTTTACCTTGCAGTGATTGGTGCATGCACAAAAAGTGCGTCTTGCCGACTAAAGATTCACTTAAACGAAATAAACATGATAACAATGGCATCAAAATGTAATGCAAGTCAAATTCAAGTGTCGAGTGTTCTTGGTACAGGGCGATACTTTGTAGTGTTTTTATTTTTTCTGCGCTGGTTTTTAAGGTGGGAGACATGTCCTACAGTCCTACACCAACTGCAGAATGTGGCTCTATTGGTTTACTATAGAAGTTACAATGAGATGAGTAATACCAAAACTGATCTAAACAATCATATTTGCTCCATAGATTGAAAGTATCGCTTTCACTGTAATGGAATTATTTTCTTACAACAACCAGCCAAAGCAAAAGTCGGGAAGAAAATTTTCTTTTCTGCTTATCCAGTTGCCGCATCTCGACGCGGCTTAGATAAGATCAGCTGATATCATGGGATCTTGCTCAGGAAATAAGCAGACATTAACGTAAAAGCACTTGTGAGTACCAGGTTTCGCTTTTTTCAGCGCTCCGTGGCTGGGTAATGACGCATATAGGGACATTTGATGAATTTTAATTCCTACAGCCAAAAGTAGTCACGCGTTCCACATAGCATTATGCTAAGAACATGTCAACATGTCTAACTCCACTTTCAGATGACCTTTGTTGGAAAAATAAGCTCCGTGCGGCGATCCGATTTTCATGACAACTTTTGCAATTGACTGAATAAGTTTTGGCAGTTGTGGAATTCAATTTTTTTAAGAAGAGGTTCTCTCATTCCAGGACTCACTAACAACAGGTTCTCTCATTATCACAGTCTCCAAAGGCAAATCATGCTGGTTGGCCCGATATAAGTTCAAAAGTTGTTCTTTGTGTTGCCAACTGGTACAGTCTAGCAAGGAAAAATGTTGATTTATTTCTTCCAAAATTTTAGTTTTTTTCACTATTAAATGTTCGTAACAAGGCTGTGATAGGTTTGCCAAAATAAGTTGTAAGTAAAAGGTGTTCATGGGGAAAAATTGAAAACCCCTGACTTAAGCCAACAACAGGTTCTCGAGATTAAATAAATTCCAAGAACAGGTTGTTGCGAACCAGGTGAATCCCACCACTGAGTTTGGGTATTTTAAGCAGGCGCTTTGGATGCATACATCCTAGGTGGGCCAAATTGCCTACTGCCACTGATCACGCGCTTGTACTGTACTTGAAATTGTGGCTGTTATTGCACGAGTTGTCAAATGTGAGAAAAATGAAGGATTCCGATGCACTTAGCAGCTTTGGTGGACGACCTAACGTACAAAAGAAAATTACCGCAATGTATCTCAGCAGACCTATGGTTTTCCAACATTTGCTTAATCAAGGTCAGTGTTTTTCCTCTTTTTGCAGTGGCATTCTTATCCACTTTTGTTTAGTTTGAGTTGCTCCTCATAAATTATGATCGAACGTTGTTTCAGTCTCTTGGCTGTATCGCCAGCAAATACATGTGTTGGTTACACTACGATCCCACAGCAGCCCCATATACAGTATATCAATGATTTTTAATCGAAGTGTCGTCTTTGCACTCAGATGCAGTGATCCAGTTCAGGTCCAATGACTTACAAGGTGGAAAAAGTGAAAAAAATCCACGGGGTCTAGTATGTGCGAGAGTGCTGAGTACGACATAACAAAGTGCAGGTATCTTGAGAGCAAAACACTGAGCGCTGCACGAAGTTTTCATCATGATTTCCATGGAATCTTATCAGTTAATGTTCAAACACGAAAGCTATACCATCACGTTGTGTCCACAAAAATTATTTGTTGAAATCAAATCAAATAATAGTCCCTGCCAACAACATTCTGTGTTCTCAAAGAAAAAAATTGTACGGAAATGAACACGAAAATTCAACAACGGGTATTGACAGTCAGTGGCGGATCCAGGCCAGGCGTTTGGGGAGGCAGTCAAATAGGGGGGCGCCAAAACGTCTTCACTTGTTAATTAGATACCCCTGGTTCTTTATGACGACCGTTGGGTATCACATAAACGTGGTTATTTTTTGTAGGCTATAACGGTGGTAATTTTGTTGGTCGAAATATGCAATCTTCCATGGAAGCACAATAGTTTAAAATCGCTTTATATCATAATAATTCATAAAAAGTTTGAAGCGGGTCCAAGAAGATGGCATCTATTTTTCACAGGTTATACATAACTGAGAACATTGTTGGTGTCCCAAAAATGTTTTATATAAAAATAAATGTTTGAAAGATGTACCATAAGGCAGTGGTCCCCAACTTTTTGTAACCGCGGACCGGTCAATCCATGACAAATTTACCGTGGCCCGGGAATACTCCATGATGGTTGCTCTTTTTCAGCAGCCGAAATGAAGATAAGAGTATGAACCATGAGATAAAGCTGCTGCAGTACAGTCTGCAGCTGTGCTCCATCTCCAACACTCTCACTTTAAGCTCCAATGTTCTCACTCTATGCACCCAACAGTGCTTCCACGGGGAAAATGGACAAACCACATGCCCAGATACCTGCCCTTTCGAAAGGGGAGCAATAGGGTGGATGTGCCTTTTCATGATAGTGTCATAGGTAATTTTATTGTCTATCAAGATCGAATTGAAACAGATTTATTGAAGTTATGCGCCCACCCGGAAAACTCGGAATGGTTTTCTGTAATTTCTGTTATTATTTTTGAGGTCAAAATTGTTGCTGAACAGAAACAGGCATAACTGGCAATGAGCTCTAGTCTCCACGATAAAGTCATTCTCCAATTCATTGTATACTAATATGAACTCTCTCCAAACAAGCTTAAACTTTTTCCTTTGTCTTCCTAAGGAAAATATGGAGACAAAACTAGGAGCAAGATGTACTTCTCTTTACTTACTAACTATCTGTTTATCACGGAGTTTCGTTTTGATGCGATTTGAGTTCTATCTTGGGTGACAAAAATTCTGATACATGGGCCATGTTCACACGGTCTAAATTTGTTCCTGGGCCGCAGGTTTCCCACCCCTGCCATATGGCTATCAGTCACTGTTGCTAGGCACGTAACCGGGGGAAAAAAGGCGCCATACTCCCTCTCAGATGTGACTGCAAATATTGAACCAATGAGCTGAAATTGTTATGACCGCGTAAAGCCTATTCATTCCACTAACCTAGCTGGTATTTTGCCAATATTTTAGCGTTACAGCTGACTGCTGAGTACTATTTTTTGTTGAGGAGAGCATTGTGCTAACACGTAGTAATTCAATGCTACGCTGCGTTTTGCGCGTTGGTCTGAGGTGTTGCACAATTGCATTGTTAGGTCACAATGTTCGGTCATGAAACACGCTCAATATATTTTTGTCAGATAGCGGTAAGGTGCTTGCTAAGATACATCTGTTGCCATATCTTTTTACATGCTGCATTATGTTACAAGCAATGGCATTATTTCCGACAATAAACTCATCCATTTATCTTTATGTTACAAATACTACTATACCATTCAGGGGCGTAACTAGCGGGTGCAAAGGGGGAACAATTCCCCGGGCACCAAAATCACTGAGGGGGGCGCCGAATGGCTGCGGGGGGCGCCGAAAATTTCTAACAATGTCACAAATACTTCCTTCAATACAGTAAATTTCCTTCCATAAGACCTCAGATTCAAGTATGGGGGCGCCAAATTTGTTTCTTGCCCCGACGCCATCTAACCTCGTTACGCCCCTGGTATCATGCAAATCTACCCCGGAATGACGGACTGCACTGCAGGGCGTAACGAGGGGGGAAAGGGGGCAGGCGCGCAACCAGGGGGGGCATTTGCCACCCCCGAAATTTTCAAATCATTGCATAGGAATTTTTACATTTGCTGAAATTTTAAAAAATATAATGAAATTTTTTATTCTAATCATTTTTAAGAAGTCTTATTGGAATTTTTCTTTATCCTACTGGTAAATTATCTCCTTATAAGATTTATCTTGAGACAAGTTATCTGATCGAATATTTCGTAAATGATTGGTATATTTAACCACAAATATGCAGGAAGTGTCAAAACTTGGGAGATAGTTTAAAATGTTGGTATTTCTAAGGCATTTTTTGTCTATTTGTTTGTGTACTATTTTTTCTTAGACAAGCCTCAATTTGCCCTCATGAAACTTCATAACATTAGGGTACTGTTGAACCGTGCAAATTTCTAAAACTTTCAAATTGATTAGAGAAATCTTGACATAACAGTTAGTGCCACGTCAAACCTATTGTTCTTCTACGACCTTTTGATTATTTTTGTTAGAGGCAAAGCGAACGTAGTACATTTCTTCAAAAAATGTTGTTTAGCTGCATTTTCGGTTTGAAACGTAATAGTTTTTAACTACATTTAGCGTGAGGACTGTTTCACGTTTTAGTGTCTTTCTGAGTTGATCCCAGTGCCACGGCTTGGGAAAAAGGTTTAGTAAAGTGTCATATGAGTGCTAGTCAAGTATTGAATGCACCTACCTACTAGACCACTTTGGCTCCAAATGATGCTTTACAAAAGACACTAACTTTTGCAACCAGTGCAAGCCCTGAAAGTTCATAGCTTTAAAAAACTTTCACACAACTCATGGATACCAGAAAAAGCCGTTTTGCCCCAAACACACCTGATCCGTTATGCGCCAATTACACAAGACACCGGATGTGCTTTGCCCGAAATGGTACTATTCAAAGATCCCTCACCCTTGACATAGGCTATCCCTCAAGTTTGAGATCCTCATTTGTGATATAAATTCAAACACATGCCAGAAGAAAACAGCTAGAACGAATTTGCTAAACAAGACGAAAATTAGGCAGGATTACTACTGTAGTAGCCTATACATCTGTCACACTAAAGCCATGACTACACTAGTTGAGTACGGAATCAGGTGTTTGTATGGGGATACTAATTTTTACTCTGTCCTGATCGTTCGGTCTGCATCTTGATTAAAACTGAAAAGTTCTCATTGCGGAAATGTTGCGAAGAGAACTTTCATCTGTGTGTCTGGATTACGCAGAATCGCATGGAAATATTTTCAACTGTAACAAAACTGTTGGTATTTAAGGCTAAGAGTGCAAAAAGCACAGTCACCCCATTACTGACAAGTGGGTGGTAAAAATCTAAAATCTGTTAACCACTACAAATATCAGGGAGCTGTACTGAATACTGAGCTCTCAGATGACAAAGACATGCAGAGCCAACTGCGATAAAAATACTGCGCAGCGAAAAAACTGCGAGCCTCTTTTTCCCGATGTTCAAAAGTAGTCAAAAATGTACTTTTTCGTTTCTTTTGTACGCCCATGTATGCATTACAAATATGGTGGAATTTCAGAAAGTCTTGCATGCAAACATTACGTGTGGCCTATAATTTTGGATGCAGAGCTCTATACAACCTACACTGGAGAGCTAGTGTTAGTAGTCATGACTCACCAGGTTCAATGTAACATTCCCACATTTGAGGCATTATTAAGAAAAAATAGGTACTTGTTTCTCGAAAGATGCAGAAGGTCTAATAATGTATGGTTGCGTACTTTGACGCAGTCAGATTGTTTTTTTCGTCCTTATTCCTTGAACACGACAACCGCATTTTACTTTGTGACCGAGTGCTCGAACATTGCAGTGTTTGTTCGTTTGAGGGTGTAGCCTACACGTCACAATGCATTCGTACTTTACCTGGCCTTGGCCAGTTTAGGAATTAGCGTCCCACACTGCAGTAGCGTTGTACAAAGTGAACAAATAGTGCGTCTGTAAACCTGAGGCTCGGCCTCCAACGCCGTTACAAAACGTTCTGTTAAGTAAGTTTCTGCAGCCCGGTGTCAAGCGAAATTTCTGACTTTTATTTTTGTCAGTTATTTTGGTTCTCAGGGTAAAGGAATGAAGTTTGGCGATTACTTTTTGATGTGTGTTGTGTAAATTAAAACTGTTTGGTTAGATGTCAGATACCCACAACAAGCTACACTACGGGAATAAGTAAAACCAGTGAAAAATATTGGACTTCAATTATGTTTCTTTTTCTAACTGTAACATAAACCCTAACCCGACACACTTGCCTAAACACCAAACCCTAAGCCCGAATCATCAGTTTTCTCAGCATATTTTATATGTAGAATGTTATTCTGTGCATGCGCATATGGCGTGAAGTCAGAAATTTCGCTTGACACTGGTGATTCAGCTTCCAACGCTGTTGTAAAACGTTCTGTTTTTATTAACGAGGGTTGTGCAGAATGTGTGTTTGTATACTATGGACTTCGTATCCGCGGGCAAAAATACATTATTATTATATGTGACCGTTTGCGAGAAAGTTTTACCACAGTTGAATGAGAACGATGACGTCATCGAACGAAATTTCACGAAAATTACCCCCCCCCCCGAAGTGAAGAGCTGGTTTCACTCCTGAAAGGGGCACAATTCCCCGGGCGCCGAAAAACCCAACAGTATCACAAGTGCTTTCTTCAATGCAGTAGATTTGCTTCCGAAAGACCTCAGGCTCGAGCATGGGGTCGCCAAAGTTGCTTCTTGCCCCGGTCGCCATCTAACCTCGTTACGCCTCTGCTGCACTGTCAGCATACCTGAAACTGTTTTTTGGCTTTGGAAGCTTCCTGAATCGTGCGTCAGTTATAATTTTTCCATTGCATTCTTAATTTCATTGCTGCTTTTCCTTTCAAAGCTACCAGCGAGCATTATAAATGAACTTGTAACAAAAATATATTTGCACAGCTCAGCGACAAGTCCAGAACTGTGCTAACAAAAGCGACCGCGTTTGTAATTGCTGAGCAGTTCACACGCGGTAAAGAAATAAGAGAACAGTGGCATTATTACGAAAGAATAGCATTGTTGATGCCAATCGACAAGAGGCTGGGTCAAAGTCCGGCACGTGGTTCTTGAAGTTCAGCGAAATGTAAAGCATTGTTCGTTTAGAATATTTTAAAGTTCTTTTTCTACTTCGTAAGCACCAAAAAATGGCGCATTTGTATCATCACAGGGGCGCTATTTTAATGGGGCGTCACAGACGTTTGGGGGGAATTGCCCCAAACTGTTCCCCCCTGGATCCGCCACTGCTGACAGTTAAATGAAGATGATCACGCACGCAAGCAGCTCCCTGCAAAGTAGATTCGTTTGTACTTTCACAAACGAAAAAATGTCTGTCAAATGAAGATAAGAGTTCGCACTATTCTGCGAAAAACGAAGTTTCCTTTGAAGGCTTGCAAGAGCATTCTGTAACACAGCGCAAAAAACGCTGAATCTGAAAGCTCGAGGAAGTTGAAAGCAGTATACATGTTTAAACTTTAAACAAAGCAAAACTAAAATGGATTCTCAATTTTTCGAAGCTGTCATGGTGCAGTAACGCCTTTCACCAGAAAAATGGCAATGGTTTATTGTTTCATATGACTCAGCCAACAAGCAGAAGCACCATAAAAGCCATCACATGCAGTAAACCAACCATTAGCGAAAATTAGAGCAAATGAAAACACAATGGTACAATAGCTGATCAGTGTAAACAAAGACGGGCGCTGTGTAGACAAAGACGTGTGCAGTGTGAGTTTCATATCGGCAAAAAACTGTCATTGCAAGAATCAAATCAATTAATCGGAATTAAGATGCCGACTTCAGGTTTTCCAGAAATGTTTGGTTCTCAATCCCAATTTCCAAGCGGGTGGCAAATGCCTGTTTTGCATCCCGTGCCCTGCGTACGCCCATGCGACCATTGACTATTTTATATCAGTTTCCATAAATAAGGCTACCTCATCTAATGAAACGAAGAAGCATTTTTGACTAAATGTTAGCATAAGTTAAATTTTAGCATCTTTAGCGAGTATTGTGCAGTACAAAATATTTTGGCGATGATTTTCAATGAAATCAAGTGTCATGTTAACACCTCTTTAGGTCTGGTGGGGGGATGCATCCCCTGCACCCCCCCTGCCAACCCCGTTTATCACTTTTTGACAAGAAAAATAAAAACGAGATTAGCAAGCGCAAGAAAAACTCTTAAGAATCACTACGTTTAGCGTAAATACGGGTAATTATCGAAAAGCTGGACCACTACACACGATTATCAAAAAGAAGAACATCGATCTGAGCCGAAAGCGAATTTTTGCACGGCTTAAGTTGAATGCACAACGCAGCACTTAACTAAAATACTCACACAGCTATATGCGTACCACAACGTGACGTAGATGAGCCAGCAGCTGACGTGAAGGTGCAATTACCAAATGACGGCGTTGTTTTTAAATATACACCAGCGACCATGCAATGACGAACGGCATGAATGAGTTAATTGCAATTGTATTTTTTGGGAAAACGTGGTAAGTTGTAAACAGCGCGATTTCTAACATTAAGCCTGTAATTATGGAAGTTTTGCGGTAAACCTCATTTCGAGCAACACATCGCAGCGCGAATCCAGCGATTCCGGTTGAAAAACTTCTCAACGTGAAGACGAAGCGAAAATGTTGCGGCGAAACTTAATATATGCGGAACTTCGCCTAAGATTCATACAGGGCAGATTCATAAGAAAGCCTAAAGCGCTTTTCGCGCCTTTTACGTTCAGAACTCATTGCCAGTACAGAAAACCAAAAACAACGGATATTGTTTTTCGGATGAAAAAGGATGTTATGGCCGAGTCACAAGATTGATTTGCGGATCTACCTAAAGCTTCCTGAATCCATCCCGACAAACAGGAGCAACATGGCAGTACTGCGAGTTATTTGGAGACCAATGTGTCAATTTTACACTTTTTACAAGTTTAGCCAAGTCTATTGCTGGATGCAAGTATAGTCCTACTTACTCTTAACCCATCCAGAAAATCGCCATTTAAAGAAACATGAGTTATTTTTAGGCTACATAGCCTGACCGTCTTGCAAGTTACATTTTCCTATCACGATAACGGTTTGCTTTGAGAAAACCGCATCTCCTGCAGTTCTGACGAATCTGCGAGCAAAATGCAAGCTAAGTACATAGTCCGGCGAAGGAATGCGACAAGATCGGCATTACATGAGAATTGGATATCTACAAAGTTATCCATCTCTCTTAGGCTTTTTTCATCGTAACCAACAATCAGAATGACATTTGTGGTTAATAAAGATATGCTTCTGAATGGAATCGGCTTTGTCTCGTGCGTACGAGAGTGCTCCATGAATCACTCCTTCATCAGCTGTTCCCATCTGTTTATTTCAAATATGCCTTTTCAAAACATTTTTATGCCTGAGTTTTGGGCAACCAGCGGGTCGAGGAGCAGCTGTCCATGTTACGCATCTTTTGGCAATTGCCAGAAAAAAAGACGCCTACACGTATTGAAAGACGGACCCTTAAATTGTGTATTCTCTTTCACAAGAACAAAGACGCGTAGGTCTACAACACACTGGCAGTAGGCATGTAGCTACGGGGGAGCAATCGGAGGCAGTGCCCCCTAAAATTTTTGTTCCCTCCCCCAAATTTTTTGTGCCCAGAAAAATTTCTTTGAAATATTTAAAATAAATCTTTCCCCCCCAAAAATGTATTTTGCATCCCCAAACCTTAAAACCTGACTGGCATGCCAGTTAATTTCCAAGTAACACGAGGGGTAATTTCCTTTGCTGCAAGCCAGAAACAGCTCCAGTTCCAAAATCACACGGCCTGAACAAACTGCTAACAATTCCAGGCCATCATACACGATGACCAGTTTGCGGGATGCACCCCGAGCGCACAACCACGCCTCACTGCTTTATTCGGACAAGCACTATCACAAATTAAGGGCTTTAATTTAACCATGACTGTGACTCGTCGCACTGTTTTACAGTAGGTAAGAAGGGCCTGTTGCCTAGGACAGAACTGAATTGGACTTGGAATAAAAACAAAAACTACGATGAACGGCAAGGCGGTATGCATTCTTCGTTCTTTCCGCTCTGTGGTCACTGTGGATAAAACTATAAACTCAAAACACTTTCATTCAGCATGCCAACGATTCTTTTTCTTTGCCTGAAAAGAGTGTTAGGTTTGTGGGAAAAACGTATTATCTTTATCACTCCCAACATTGTTTTTACGGTAACAAGCAGATTTCTAAGGATCCACCGATTGTCTGATCAAAAATCGATATATATTCGCAGGCTTTTGCAGCATTTATTACGTCAGGGGTGTAGTGGGACGGGAACGACGTTCCCACACCTTTTTCATGACTTCATCAAATACTGCTCAAAAATGAGTTCGAAGCTGTTCTAAAATGGCTAGTTTTTTGAGTGCGTTCCCACACCTTTTACGTTGGCACTATATCCCTGATTACGTCGCACTGTTGGCTTGTCGACAGAAAGCACTGCCAAATACCATTAAACGTTATTCTATTCGCCAACAAACATTACCAAAACTTTTCACACAGAAAACCGTGATTTTATCTTCAGGATTAATGAAGTGTTCGAGATTTCAAAACAAAAAAAGGAGTTGAATGCCACGGTCTTGGGCTGTCTCAGGCCAATAGCTTCTATGATTACTATTATACCCGTCCATACGCCACTGCTTCTAATCCTAGTCAATATTCATCAATAAGTCTAATCCACAACTCACTTTTACACCCACTTTTTCTCTAAAGATTCACGGCAACACCACGGTTTTCAGCAACCTCTTTTCAACAACACCACGGTTTTCAGGCTCCAGACCAAGACGGAACCAAGCCAGGTCAGAAATGTAATCACATCACCTGGTCCTTGGTCGACCGCTTTCCCGTGAGTGTAGTCAACAGAACTCGCGTTGCCAACCTTTCCCGTGGCATTCTGGCCACGTAGCCAATGATCGCGGTTGGGATCTTTCGATTCGGAGGTGGATGGGCTCGGCATTCAGGGTTTTGCGGATTTCACAGCTGCGCACTATGTCGTTAAGTGTCACCCAGTCCGTTAACTTGTGCAAATTCATAGCAGCATCCTTTTATTTTAAATCATACGTTTTTCAAACGTAGAAAAAGCCGTGGCTGTCAACTGCAAGCATGGAGAGAGATGAAATCGCAAAACCTGTAAATGCCATTAAAAAATGTGATACTCGCACAAGCAAGCGTTATACTGTACAAGGAAAGAGATAATCCATCAGCCTACAAAATCGCGCAACATGTATCGCTTATCAAGTTATCATTACGAACGTTTAGAGGGACCAGCACGTAAACAAGGTGTGGCAGAATCCACCTGCGACCGCTTTGATAAATTTGGTCGAACCGCCCGCTGCAAGAAGAGCGCCGAGAATATCACCAAAAAAACTGAAGTTCAGCTCCAAGATTGCGGTCTGTACGAGAGCGTGATAAACCAGCAACACGGTCAACTCTTTAAAAACTTCGAAGTAAATTGCCACGGGTCAACTGACGCAAAGCCAACTACGTCGCAACCGAAGTAGAAGTTTAATTGCAGGTTAACAAGTGCATGAAGTGGTGTAGAAGTCTGTTTCCACGACGCTTTTTCAAGATTGTAACGAGCAGTGTTAGAGGTTCGAATGACATGCAGAGATCAAATTGTTTAGCGCGCTAAACCTTTCACGACAGTCAATTTCTCCAAGTCAAGCGACGCTCGTAAATCGCCGCGGGTGTTTCTGCTTTAAGCAGACAGTTGAAAGAAAGCCGACGTGCGGAAACTTGCAAACAAGCCCGTGCTCCGGCGGTTAGTTCACAAAGTCAATTCGCAAATTGGTTACAGGTTATCAAATTAAGCGGTCATTATACTTAAGTAAAACCCAGAACGACCCTCCGCCGAGACACCATTTACACCATCTCGCAAAGCGTCTGGTGACGATGATCAGGGCAACTTCTCACGCTCGGTTCCCAGACAGGTGAGTTGGTCACTGACTTGTTTGCAACGGACAGGATGAAAGGATGGTTGCGCGCAAGGCAGCAAACGTGCGGAACAACTCCGCGGAAAGGTCGTGATTGCAAAATCTGACGCCCGGTCTGCGCATCTTCGCATTTCTTCTTCCTCGCTGGTTGGCCAGCGGGCTATACAGCTGTGCTCTGCTGCACGCGCTCAATGCAGTGCCCTGATAATAAACTCGGACGAGATCTGATTGACTCTCAGCAGCTCAATCCACGAAGCGTGGCATCAACGTTGCGGTAGGTCAGAAAAGTCGCCCGTGATATCGTCACCGCTGGGAAGTGACGTAGACGGAGGAGTGCCACACACCAGACCGGCCTGTTGATCCAAAAACAAACAAATGTCCAAACAATAAATGCATAAATGCGTATACACTTGTGATGCTGAAGCGAAAAACACAATTGCTGGTGGCACAGCTGTGATTCCATGAAAAATGTTGTGTGCTGGGTCTCTTTTTTCGCTGAGACATTTAGGTCGTTTGTCCCGTAATGATATTGAAGCTCACCGTGACCGTATTCACTAAACTACCTTTTCAGACGTTACGACCGAATGGACTCAGTCTGTGACCGAAAAAATAAACCCAGGTTGTGTGTACAATTGCTTTCCAGTATATAATACAGCCAGAAGAAGCCTAAACGCAACGAAAATTAGTTGTTTCAAAATTTCGGTTGCAAACCTTGCTCGCTCAGTCGCACGAACAAGCGAGCATAACAAGAAAAGCATATTGATCATTGCAAAACCACGAAGGTAGCAGATAATACACGCCGGTTAACATGTTTATCGGGGCAGAGGACACAGCAATCCACTGAAAATTGGCAAAAAAATTTGTTCCTAACCTACGCGTCACACCTGCCAAAAATGAGCGATTAAATTTCTAGTTACTCCAACCATTAATTGGTTCTCAAGTGCGCCCAGGATTATCTATGACGTCATGCACTGTTAAGACATGTGAGCAACGCGCAAACGGATACGAATGTTCGTAAAAGTTAAAACATCTGGTGGTATGAGCGAAAACGCACACTACTGCTACAAAGAATCGCAAGTGATATTGCAATAGCTTTCCAAGAATTGCAATAGTTTTACAGGAGCGTAACTGGTGAGCTTGTTGGTCCTGAACTTGTTTCACAAAAAGCGAGCGACTTTTTTCGGATAATCCGACGTTTCAAAACTCTGCTCGATGCTTCGCAGTAAGGGAGAAAAGATGTTTTTCTCAAATTAAAGCTTCTCAGTTTACAGAGACGTCCAGCATTGACTGTGAGTAAATTATGATTAGCATTGACAAGCGACTATGATACAATCGTTTAAACATGTTCAAGCGATGCAGTGCTTCCCTAACAGCAAAACTGCTGACTAAAAATCGCCTCCGGCTCGGCATTAACCACCTGTATCTTCACATGCTTTGAAATGACATTTAAATTTCAGAACTTCTCGAGGAATGTACGGTTTATGGTAGCACTGCTAAGAAAAAAAGCGACCACCAGCTCGGAAGGGAATGCACTCCATATATGGTAACGAAGGATGTGCACTTTACTGACGGTATGGTGCCAAGCACAATTAAAACACGGAACAGTTCTGTTCGGCTTTGTGGGCCAAAAAAGCAACTGGAAAAGTACCCGAGGAAAAACTGCCCAGTATATGGTTCCAACCCATGTGAATGAAATAGGCAGACTGGAACTAGGTATGGGGGATGGGCGCTTGCATTTGGTCATTTTATAGCCGAAAACTTTTTCACACCTGGATTTCTTCCAGTGGATGTCGAAAACAACCTCAATTCAACGCTGACTTTATTTCGGCAAAACCATTTAACAAAGAATCGCCCAGGGCCAGCACGCCATGCTCGTCTGCGTGATAGTCACGCCGCAATGTTAATACCAAGACCCAGTATGGCGCACAACCGCCACCTAGCGGAACGGAAGTTGCGAGAGCAACTCGCCAACTATGATCATTAACGTTGTCATAAACTTCAGCAAATTTCGCAAGTAATGACTGCTAAAAACAAGACACTGAAATTAATAAATAGACAGTACTGGCCGACGGGGGGAAACTGGGACGGTTGGATTTCACGCGCAGGGCGACGCTTGAACTTTACGTGTAACCTTTCGTTCCTACGCAAAATGTCAACAGTCACTAGCAACAGCGTAATAGAATATTTTTGAACGATGTCAAGTAGGTAAGTGCAAAGCAAACGTGACGCAATCCATGTTTATGCTTTTACACGCGTGTTGCGAACAAACGTCTTTTTTCTGTGCTCGAAACCTCAAACTGCACAGCTTATCACGCTTTCAAAAGTTCTAAATGCGGCTTAAGATCCCTAAGTCAACTCTTCACTTCACTGCGTACAACCCTAGCTGTGCGCCAGAGGACAAGACATTGCATTAACGCATGCGACCGCTGAGTTCTTATCCCTCTGAAAGCCGGAACGCTTAAAAAGCCATCTGTTAAGGAAGCCAAGGTGGAAGCACTCCTGACGCCTATCGTAGACTTTAAGGGTGATCTGCAACTCAGCCAAGATATTTAACGTTCACGCACATATAAGCTAAGTCAGCGTGGTCCAACTGCGTTTGACCTACGGATCATTTTACAAAAACATGACAATTCGCGAACCACTTCCAACAAAACGATGTATAAAACATCAGATTCACAATATTTAAAATTGAAAAGGTAAAACGGGTGAGTTAAGTTAGTGTATCATTGAAATTATTGCACAATAGCAATAAACAATTTATTACAAATCTCTATCGGCGCGATTCCTGTGGTTGAGGCTCCTCTGACACTGTCGATCCTTTGACAATACCAATATGTTAGTTGTAGCAAGTCGGAGACTATGTTCCGGTGTTTCGTCTGCCATTCGATTTCTGTTTTTAGAGTTGACTTGTTTCATGGTAGAAACTGTACCCTCACACACTTATGTGCTTCCAAACGTCGATCGCATTTTTAGTGCGATATCTTTCAGTTTGGGAAATCTATCTTTGCTGACTAATTTCTGAAGCTCGCTACAGTCTAGTCCTGAGGTGACGAACATGCGGCCCGCGAAGCATTCAGGCGAGACCAGCAGTCTTGAACTTTCTTTGACCCGCTTTTAATCTTCTAAGTTGATGAACAATTTTTTTGGTTTTTAACAGGTTTCATAGTATAACTAAAAAGTTGTGCGGCCCGCTTACTCAGCGGCAACTGACAAAGTGGCCCGCGATAGCAAGTAGGTTCGTCACCCCTGGTCCAGTCAAACGTCGTTAATAGTGTACATTATTATTAACATATGTTATGCTTGTTCTAATTAAAATTTCCTACCGTAACATACAACAATCAATACTGAGAAAGCTCGCGGGCCTTAAAAAATCTCTCCGTGGGCCACATGTGACCTGCGGACCTGTAGTTGGACCACGCTGAGCTAAGTGAGTCCAAAGCCGGATGGCAAGTCTGAACAGGAGTAACATCATAGCTCTATGTTTTGTTTGTGCACTATCGGATAGGTGCCGTGAGTTACATAGTCCTTGAGGAGGCGCAAAACATATTTTAACATAACAATTTAAGTGGCGTACGCACACTTGATATTGATCAATTTAATAGTGCGCAAGTACGTGCACCGTGTTTGTCACTAATTTTACGTATAATTTCAATCGTATAGCTCTCGTTTGGCACACACTCGCAGTTTGTCTGAGGTCAGGGAATTGTGTACCACCTGTAATGAGATTAGCATGTAGTACTCTTCCGCTCTACAGCACCAATCTTTTTTGTAAAATACAAGATTACGATTGGAGTGGCAAAACACTCGCGCTCGTTCCCGCCAGACTGCACCGTTTGGGGCACAGGTCAACAAATCTTTAGCCGGCATTTACGACGCACGTTCACCATGAAACAGAACGCCCGATACATACATTGCTTGACTCGTCTTCGCAAACACTGCTGAGGCACATTGCGAACTATCATGCGATCAACCAATCAAAAATAGTAGCATGTATTGGATCGACGCACTATTCGCTTTACATTATAAGTGTAACGACAATAGTGGAGCTTCAGATTAAATCAAGCGTGTATAACGTTTTATGTGTTGGAAAAAATAGCTTGGGCTCATGGTCGAATATTTTAAACAAATGGAAAACTTTTTCCAAAAACAGTTGGAAAACTGTATACTTTAAACCAGTGGTTCTTAACCTTTCTATCCACTCGTACCCCCGTGAGCTTTCGTTATATTTTCTCGTACCCCTTGTCTGAAATCAAATAGTAATTGATACTAACACAATTTCGTTGCAACGATATAACAATACAATGAATTTACAGTAAAGTACACCAACAATCAAACATGGCTGTTTTGTTGTTTTTACAATGATCATGCTGCAGTGAGGCTCTTTGTTTGAGGTTGCCACTCGCATGTCTTCATCGCGCTCTGAAAGATTCCTGGTCTTACTTTTGAGGTGTAAGGGAGTTGAAAAACTGCTTTAACATAAGTTATTTGTTGCAAATGGCACAAGCACTTTCAAAACTGCCTTTGCTAACTGCGGGGAAGTGTTGAGTTGCATGCACCAGAAAGTATCTAACTGCATCAAATGGAAATTCATTTTAATTTTTCTACTGGCTTTCATTTCAGCTGGGTCTTCCATCATTCCACCACTGTCATCCGTAGAGTTTAGGTTAAAAATTAATGGGTCATGCATCCAACCGTGTGAAACAGAAATCCTGGCTGAAAGTATCTGTGGAAGGACTGCCGTATAACACCTGCAAATGCTTTTATATTTTAATGACAATGGGTTAGGATATTTTTCATTGAAAACTGCATCAAGTTGTAGAAAATTAGCATAGTTGCCTGATCAAATGAGACCAATACAGCTTGAAAGTTTATTAGTGAAGGCAGTGATCTTTTCCCTAGCTTTGATCATCTTCATTGCCGTTCCCTGGATGGAGGTGTTAAGTTGTTGAGGTGGCTGAATATATCTGAAAGGTAGCCTATGCGAGAGACATAATGAACTCATTTTCAAGGTGCTATGCTATGCCACTACCTCCTTGTCTCAGAAACGGCTCGATTTCTTTGCGCAGCTCACGAACACGAATAAGCACTCGAACACAGGATAGCAACGGCACTTTTGTGCAGTAAAGAAGAACATGGTGTTGAGCTTAAACTTCGTTACAAAAAACTCTGAACAGACCGTGATTCAAGGCTTGGCCTCTGAGAAAGTTTACTGCACCCACAACAATCGACAACACGTTTAGAATTTTAAGGGCATGCATGCCTAAAAATGTTAGTGCTTCGTACCCCCTGTTTCGGTGTTTGGTACCCCCAAGAGGTGCATGTACCCCCGGTTAAGAACCACTGCTTTAAACAAATAGAAACTTTATTCAAAAACCCACCTCTAATTTGCGCGCTGCCAACTGGGCTTCTGCAATTTCAACAAGCGCTTGCTGAACGCGCGCTAGCCGCTCCTCACCAAGCCTTACCAAAGCTCTCAACCTTTCCGCCACTTCTTGGTTTTCCCTCTCCAGTTGTGAGAGAGACGCTGCCTTCAATAAAAGAACGGTCATGGTCGATCATCATAAAAAGCATGCTTGTGGTGAACAAGCCGAGGCTCTGCATCGTACATAATAATACTTTCGATCTGCAACAGCCCATTAAACGACCTCAAAAACGCTTTTTTACATAGACAGCAGCAGCTTCAACAGAAAAGCAGATGGCAAGACATGAAAACGCCACTACATATGAAAACTGAGCTACTAAATCACAGAGCAAAACAGGAAGAACAGAAGATGAAGAACGACGATTCACTTCCACGCAAGGTGAAGAAAGAAAACGCAGAAAAGAGGCAATAGAAGGCATGTCTGCCTGCTGCTTTTTGACGATCGAGGACAAACCTCTATGCAGCAAACCCCCAAAAAATCAAAGACAGTTTGCCAGTGGTCTCGTTTTGGGGATCGTAGCACTCTTTTTTGTACAAACCTCTCCAGAGCACATGATGATGCACAAAAATTAACGTTTTATGATAGTCACAGAGATTCTGAATTATGAAAAGTGGACTTGACGCCTGTCACATCAGGCCTGCATAACACACGGCCGGCGGGCCGCATGCGGCCCGCGAAATCTTTTCTTGTGGCCTGCGAGAGCTTTCTCAATTGTAGAAAATGCTGCAAAAGCTCGACCTCAAATAAGTAATTGTCGTTCTACAATTTCTTCCATACTACAACAAAATCTCTACATCGAAATGAAAGACTTTTGCGACCCGGTGTAAATTTATATTGATAATTAATTTGGCCTTTCGAGCTTTCTGAGGTGTGCAGGCCTGCACGACTTGATCTGATTTTGGTTCTTGTTGCAATTTCGTAGTTGAGAAACCCAACAAGAATTTGTGCAGAAATTCGAAGACTGGTTGAAGCACATTAGAACATACATTCAACTTTCACAGTCGCTTGGCGATAAATGGAGGAGTGCGAAACACCTAAGCAGAACGCCGGAGCAGTAGAAGCGCAGGGAGTCTTGTGAAAATTGAGGTCATCAGTCAAAACATTTGGCTAAGTTGGGTGAGTAAATTTTCGTGATAATTCGAACTGTTACGTTGTGGCATACCACTTTCAAGCTTGCAACTGTTGACCACTTACAGTATTCGATGCACGTAGACATACACGTCAAGAGTGATTATTATCGCACGTTCGGCAGAATTTTGAGCGCGAAAAAAGCAGCGCTGGTGATTTGAGGAGGACATGGGGGTCAAAAGGATTTTTTCATGGTGGAGGCAATAGTGGATTTTTCTAGGCAAGGGCTAACGGTGGTGAGATTTTACCAACTCGAAACTAAGGAAGAAACATTTCTACTTAAAACTTATTAGGAAAATATCATGCAGTAGAATTTGTCTAATTCGTCATCGTTTAATTCGTCAATTCGCTCAATTCGTTACTTTTTCGTAGGTCCCGGAAGAATTCCTATCTTTTGTGTACATTTCTGTTCGTCTAATTCGTCAATTCGTCACCTCTTTCTATCCCTGAGAAGCGTTTTGTTCGGCGAATCCGGCATTTGCATTTTCGGTTTTGATGTTTAAGCAGTTAACACGTGTGGAAATTCAAACAAATTAAGGATCTTTATATGAGAATTGTTGCACCTCGCAATTTGTTTATCGAATTTATACACGAGATGCCAAGCGCGACCCGACTCCCTTAGAGAGATCGCAGAAACTCTTTAAAGTTTATTAAAGATTTCAAAGGTGCTAGATTAATGCAGGAGTCTAGATAGAGTAGAGCAGTGGTTCTCAAACTGTGGTACGCGTACCACTAGTAGTACGCGAAGACCTTCAAGGTGGTACGCGAAGAGACCTACTTTCTGTTTTTCTTCACAAAAATATATCCACAGCTGTAGTTTTTACTTGTCGGGTTCTGTTAATAAATTCCTGAATTTTTGTGTTGCCTACTTCCCTTGCTGTTTTCTAAAAATGGCCATTGAAATTTCTCACGGCCATTTTGTTCACGTTGCATTTGTGTCAATTCTGGTTTTCCAGACTCTTGATCGAATGATATTTGGCACATTGACTTTTCTTGGAACAAGGTGGTACGTGATGACAGTACGGGACACACAAATGGTACGCGATCAGAAAACGTTTGAGAACCACTGGAGTAGAGGAATTAAACAGTTTAATTTAGTAAACAACTATAACGTCACAAAGTTGTATTTTACTGCAAACAAAAGCACTATGTATACGAGCTGCTATGATAGAGTTTTCACCTGTTTGTATAACTCGTCACTTCGCCTAAATCGTCACTTTTTTTCTAATCCCCTTGAGGTGACGAATTAGGCAAATTCTACTGTATTTCAAAATCCAGGCAAGCGTTGACCCCTTTCCGACGCCCATTCAGGAGGGGTATTGTTCGCTGCTATGAATAGGTTGATTCGGTTTTGATGGATCATAAAGTTGCTAATTAGCATGCAATGGACACTTCTGCACCCATTTTTCTATTTTCAAAAGGTCAGGGGGCAATACCCTCACCACGCCCCGATTTTAAGCGTCTCTGAAGCTGAACGTAACCCTCTAATAACGCCTAAAACCATTGTTGTCAAAGGCAATATGATTCATCATAGTCATAGCGTTTTGGCGGATTACTATGCCATCAGTTGACGTTTCAAGAAACCTTGCCCTTGTGTGAGGTCTTCCCAGAGAATTTTCACTTTATAAAACAAATTTAACGTGTTTCGTTGTCAAATACGCTTTTCAGAGAAACTAACGCACAATGCAAACTCTATGCTAACTCAAACGCTCAACCCCTTCACTAAGAAAGCAGTCTATTGCCAACATGAAGATGCGGCTTGATGGTCAACAATGCAACTTGCGCTAGTCCTACAAAACTTGCGATGTTGCCGAAAACCTTAAAACGTAAATCTTAATTTTACAACGCTCAAGCCGTAACTGACAAGAGCTGTACACACTTATCCTGGTAGAGATAACCGTAATGCTGACAACGCTTCTTTGATAAAACGTATTTGTTTAAAACGATATAGAGCAAAAAAAAATAACGTTCCTGATCGCCATACTTTTTTAATTTCCAAGCAATTTACAACACCTTAGGTTGCTATAAAGCGATCCGATGGCAGACTTACTTCTGGTAACCATTTCCGTAATTGCGTTATGCTACTTCCGATAATGCTACGTACACGACATATTTTTGATACGTTACAATGCTGACACGTGATTCCGCAGTCAGCTCGTTCCGCTACTTCTCTTGATTGTCATGCGTACGATTCGTTAATACCATGCACAAATCGCAAACTTGAGTATAGTTCACCGACTGCTTGATGCCAATTTTGTGAAGCTTTGACACAGAAAAGTGGTGTCTGCAATCGAACATTCATCGCCGATCAAAGAAAAATCAGAATCGTTTGGAAGCAGACGCTCCATGCAACCGTTACACGTTAACATCAGCAACAGGTACAAATGTTGGTAGAAAGCGCACAAACATTGACAAAGTTGCGACGATTAGTCACGAAATTTTAGTATCAATTCAAGTCTATAGACTTTCTCATGCATTGGGACATTACCTGCTATATTCAAGCATTCCAACAAAAAGCAGTATGTTACACGTGTACGTACAGTGCATCCTCGTGAAGTAAGCGAAAAATACTGTTGCTCAAACATGTTCAGTTTTATTTTTAAAATTTGCAAATTTCTTACTCTCCTGAATGGGTCTTGCTTCTCACCTGCATTTCCGCAGTGCTTTCTTCACTTGGTAGGGATTCAATTAGGATGTCAATATCTTTCGCAGTTCGTGTTATCAAGTTGCAGAAAAGTGTAATCGTATCTGCAAAGTTTGTGAGAGGTCAACAAAACTAATGCTGCACACATTACTGTTATCAACCTGTTGATGGTTGAACTTGTCACAAAGCATCAAAACCTCAGTGCAATGAAAGCAATGTTCCAGCAATCTTCCATAAATAAGACTTGCAATCATAAGTCTGTTGCTACTTAAGATCTTCTCACTTCATCTTTAATAGAAATGAGGCAAAATGAAGATCATCATAACACTGTTGCTGATGAACATGGGGCTTGCTAATGTGCACTGACAGTATAGCATTTGCTACAAACCTCATCAGTATCACACAAGCTGAACGAAAAATCACAAAAAACGACATACATAAAATTCAATAAAAATTTGACCATGATCAAAAACCTCTGTAAAAAGCTCTTCAGACAAGCACTATTCATTAGATAGCACACAACCTTCCTAACAAATCACAATCAATGCAGAACTAAATACTCACCATCATTATTCACAGCAGGTTCCTTGCTGCCAGCTTTCTCAAGACCAGCAAAAGACCCTGGAGGAGCACTTTGCTGCAGGATTCCAACACTGTTGCAGAAGAGTTCAGCAAGCTGTAAAATAATCAGCATGAATTCAGCACTCCCAACTATATGCAGAATAGGGCTCAACAGATTCTCAGGTTGCACACAACTGTAATTTGATTTGGGGTACAAAAAAATCAAAATTCCTCATTTTCAAGATAACTATTGTTCCACCAAATTTCAAATGGAGAATATTGAAACGTAATCCCATCAAAACATTTAGTAATTCTTGAAACAATTCATTAAAACATTTTACATAGCACTTATGGCAGCATTTATATGGTTTTTCTCATCTGGACTTAAAGATCTTAAATTCTACTTCATCGAAAAGTAGAATGTCTAGACTCAAAATGTTTTCTGAATGCTTTCTAAGAAAAATGAGGATGCAGTACAGAGCATTAGCCATTTTTGCACACACAACATTTGGAATAGTCTTTCATTATTTGAGATCATGAATCTCACTTTCTTGTGAAGCTGATTAGATCAAGAACAAATAAAAGGTTATGGTAGGGTTTTAGAATCCAGGTCAAATACATATTTTGGAAAAGCCTTTTAAAGAGCCTTTGGCAGCTTATCTGACAAAACATGCAGTACTTTTGTATTCTGCAAATACAGATGAATCTGGTTAATCACATGTGCAATGTGCCAAGCTCTTCCATGTGATTACCCAGAATATATGATTATCTGTAATTACAGTATAAACAGGATACATTTTTAACAGAAGTGCATATTTATAATTCTCCAGCTAAAATATCGTTGTTATGATGTTAATCTACAGCAGTGGTTTTTCATAGAAATTGACCGATATGGCTTTTTTGGGGCCGATGCAGATATATCGGCCATTCATGGACTGATAGCCGATACCGACTACCGATATTTCCAAAATTTGAAAATCTTGTTTTCTGCTTCATTATCAAAAATATTGTTGCGATCGGAAATCCCGAGCAGCATATGCGCAAAGCTTCGCACTGTGGCAGCAAGCAACAATAGAGTTCACATGCCATGATCACCCTGTTATTGCTTGCTCGCGCCACATATATGAATGGTGTTGTTCTTCACGCACATCCCGTTCGTGGTGAATCACACAATCAACGCAACACCACCAGAGAGGTTGCAACAATATAATGTATAGTATGCCTTAACTTTTTTCAAAAACTTTGAAAATCAGGATTTATGAGCTAAAATTTTTCAAATTCCAGCAATTTCAATATTTTGATGTGATTTTTAATTAATCTGATTAATGATGATGCTTTTGTTTTGGCTGCGACGGCCGACATGTGCTCCATGGTTCATCTTTGTCTCTTTGTTTATGAAAACGCACCTGCTAGCGTTGCTGCAAGATAACTGTCTTGACTTGGTTCGTTGAACCTTCTTGCGCAAGTTGTCTGCATGCATGAGGAATATAACAGCGTTTTGTCAACATCTACTGATGGCCAATTTTATCCGCCGTTTTGGCGGCCAGGCTGATATATTGGTCTACCTCTGGTTTTTAACCTTTTTTGTATTGCGACCTATTACAGCAACATAGCAACCTACTATAACCCAACAAAAAGTGAATAAAGCAAATGTAATACAATTTTGCACATAAAATATCTACTTGTGACCCCTCCAAAAATAGTTCACAACCCCTCTGGGGGTTGTAAACCCCAGGTTAAAAACCAATGATCAGCAACAGACACTTTAATCTTTTGTAGACTGGTTTGACTTGAAGATGCTATGGCTCAATACCTTGGTTAGGTGAGGTTGACAGTGTAGCTATTTTACATTTATATATCACATTACTGGAGAGAACTTGGCTGTGACATTTTACAGTAAATTCTAGAATTCTGTAGTGCTTTGCAAACGAACAGTAATATATAAGCCCAATGCAATTAACAGTGTGGCTGTACAATACTGTACTTTGCATGAGCTTAACCTATTTACATTCATTTTAGCACAATACAATATTGTTAAGAAGTGCGTACAAAGTACACCATCTTGTTAGGCACTTATTGCTTCCAAACAATTACAGTAAACTATGCATGTTTGTCACTGCAGATGCTTGATTACACCTCATAATGTCATTAGGTTATCGCAGGGAAAACATGTTAAAAACATAACTGTCTTTGAAGTAATAGCATTATCCCTTCCCACTAATACGTGTTTTAAAAAAGAAAAACACTGGACTGGGTGACTTCAAACTTAAAAACAGTAGTTTAGTCAAGCAATAATTAGAGTATTTTCTCAGGAAATGATACACTATGATGTGGGATTTAGGATCCTTAGATGTGATAAAATGGATTATGAATGCAATTATCTGGCATGTGCATACCTTGCCTCATCTGTATTTCCAAAGCTTGAAGTGTTATTGGGAAATTAACTATGGATGTAAGTGCAATATATAAAAAACTGCTCTGAAAATAATTAAAAATAATAGGTAGTTTAGATAATAACAGTATAATATAATGTGTTGCCATCTCTAACAATGTCCGAACCATTTTTTGAAGAGAGGCATTAAAAATGCAGCAAAATGCCTGTCAAACATTAACCACAACAAATATTACCTTCAATTTTGTCCAAAAATTTGATACAGAAGTAGCGGTAACAGAAACATAAACCAGCCTATAGTGACATTAAAACATTACCACCATTTCAACATGAAGCCGCAGTTTTGAAGAATATATTGTTTTCTGACTTAGAAATATGCTGACTGCACAAAAGATGGTGCAGGAGCACGCAAAACATGAGATTAATTAAACCCACCTGATTTACAGCATCTTGCAACTGTGTCAAACGATCTGACATTTTGTAAATCAGGAACAGTTTCCACAATGTAATTATCTGTGTCAAATACTTAAAATATCAAAAAATGTTTCACACATGGTATAGCGATCAACACAAGTCACTTAACACCTTTGCTGCCAATAGTTTTGGGTAAAATCCTGGTTTCTAGCTCTTAGTAACTCCACAACTTGCCCGGTGATTGTGCTAGGGAGCTATTCAAACCCTCAAGACTCAGCAAGTCTAAGAGGCCGCACTGAAAAAAAAATTTTTGGTTTTGGGTTTTTTGTGAGTGATGTCATTAGTGGGAACATTAACAATATCATGAATTGATTTGTTGTTTTCAAGCCATAACTTTTGAACAAGAAACACTAGAAAGCTGATCAAAGGCTCAAAAGACTTAGATTCAAGCTTAGTAGTTTTTGGTTATCTTACCAACTGCATAACTTGCCAGCCGATTGTGCTAGAAAGCTGTTCAAACCCTCTGAAGACTCGGCAAGTCTGCAATGAAAGAAAAATTTTGTGGTTTTAGGTTTCAGATTTTTTGTGGGTGACGTCATAAGTGGAGTAGTTTTAGACCATTTTAGCTTACTTCATCTGGCCCTGGGCCCAAACTGCTAGATGGTGGTATTGCACTCAAGTTTTTATTGGAAATGAGGCTAAAATCTGAGTCTTTTAAGACTTTGCTTGACTTGCTGGGGTTTCGGGTTCAAAAGTTTATGACCTAAAACAACAAAATAGATAATTATTCCACTAATTAGATAATTAATTACTTTGTTGTTTTTAGATCATAACTTTGAACCAGAACTGCTAGAAAGTCGATCAAAGGCTCAAAAGACTCGGATTCTGGCCTAGGTTTCACAGAAAACTTCAGTGAAATACTTCCATCGAGCGGTTGAGCCCTGGGCCAGGTAACATGAGCCAAAATGGATAAAACCTACCTCCCTTATGACGTCACTCACAAAAAAACCTGAAGCTCAAATTTTTTTTTCACTGCTGACTCGAAGACTTGCCAGTCTTTTGAGGGTTTGAACAGCTCTCTAGCACAATCGGCTGGTAAGTTATGCAGTTGGTAAGACAACCAAAAACTACTTAATTAGGCTGATTTTTAGGCACAATATATTCATACACTGGTAGTGAATGTGTTAAGTAAATAAATTTAATCTTTCAATATAAATTCGCATAAGATCACAGTATTGCAATTAAAATAATACATGAAATATAAAAAGATCATGCATGAACATTTCAACAGAAATTAAGATTTAACCACAGGGAATTTAACTTTGAATCATAGTTGCATCAAACAAAAAGTGAAATATAATATTGATGAAAAATTGAAAGTGTTTTCAAGTCTGTTGTAAGACCTGCAGTCAATGCTGGACAGTACAATGAATTTTATAACAAAATTTTTATAATTTTTATTAATGATTTTTTTTTGTAAAGGTTGCCAACAATATTTTAGAGGCTGCTTGCATCCTTGACAAAATGCTGAAGCACTGATGTAGATGCACATGCAAGTTTATTTCAGTAGTATGCAACAGGGTAATTAGTGATCAGCACAATGTCTATGATTGCTGGTACAGTCCTCAGTATCGTAATACTAATAGCACATGTCTGCATTAACACTTTGAGAACCGGCGTACAATATATTCGTACTTCGATTTCGGCCTACAAAACAGCAGCAGTTTTCGGTTGCCTTACCAACGCCCTAGCTCCTCCGCCGATTGCACTAGAGAGTGGTTCAAGGGCTCAAACGGATTGGCCAGTCTAGTAGATTGCACTCAAAAAAAATTATTTGGTTGGGGGGTGCGGATTTTTTGTGACTGACGTCGTAAGTGGTTTTGGGGTCATTTTGGCTCATGTTGCCTGGCCTAGGGCCCAACCGCTACGTCAAAGTGTTTCGCTGAAGGTTTCATTGGAAACTAGGCTCGAGTCCGAGTTTTTTGAGCCTTTGATCAACTTTATAGCGTTTCTGGTTCAACAGTTATGATCTAAAATAAATAAATTAATTAATTATCTAATTAGTCAAATATTTTCACTAACTTACATCACAACTTTTGAACCCGAAACCCTAGCAGGTTATCCAAAGTATCAAAAGACTTGGATTGTAGCCCAGTTTCCAGTAAAAACTTCAGCGAAATACTACCACCTAACGGTTGGCGCCCAGGGCCAGGCAAAGTGGGCCAAGGTGGCCTAAAAGTCCTCTACTTATGACGTCACTCACAAAAAACCCGCAACCCCCAAGCAAAAAATTTTTTTGTGAGTGACGTTATAAG
>Ga0210059_1001266_pt1 | contig 37466 bp, 24 predicted proteins | sample Ectturendosymbi2_FD_188042 | JGI IMG/M metagenome (GOLD analysis project Ga0210059, IMG submission 188042) | Ecteinascidia turbinata endosymbiont from Florida, USA - Sample 2 (SPAdes) (version 2) | ecosystem: Host-associated > Tunicates > Ascidians > Unclassified | place: Key West, Florida... | reverse complement strand
AGTTTCCAATGAAAACTTCAGCGAAACACTTTGGCCTAGTGGTTGGGCCCTAGGCCAGGCAACATGAGCCAAAATGACCCTAAAACTACTTCACTTATGACGTCACTCACAAAAAACCCGCACCCCCAAGCAAAATTTTTTTTTCGAGTGGAATCTACTAGACTGGCCGATCCGTTTGAGCCGTTGAACAGCTCTCTAGCGCAATCGGCGGAGGAGCTAGGGCGTTGGTAAGGCAACTGAAAACTGCTGTTTTTTTGCGAAAATTGCCAAAACCACCCAGACGCCAAGGTGTTGAGAACATATTACGAATTAGCAATAAAGTATACAAATGACACAAGCATGAGAGCAAAGAGTAATTATGTGGACGACATTTACAAACACTGATGAAACCATCACTCCACTGTAATGAAAAACCATACAACATCAAATTTTTTCAAACCTAGGTCACGAAAACAGTCAATCACCACAGCACATACCCTGATTTGTTTGTAGGTGGTCATCTGCTACCGCACAAATACCTGTGATTGATTGTTTAGTCATAGAGCAGTTTATTGGGACAATTGCGCAGCAGTCTATATCATGGACTACTTGATGCCATCGGAGGGCGGTGTGCCATAAGGAACAGTACAGAGAATTTGCGTTAATCAGAGACAAAGTAACAACTTGGGTTTTCAATTTGCTAAGATCTCATTGCTTTTCCACCTTTAGAAAGACGGTCCAAACTCTTTTGTTCAACGAAAATTTCATTTGCACAACCAACACTAGCAGTGGCATACACAGAAAAATTTCATGGGGGAGGGGTTCATTCAGTGGCATATGGTGATCATTTTTATTTCGTGTCCACTGTTCATGATGTCACAATTGGACATCATATTCATGTTTCCAAACCAACGTTTTGGCGAAGTTTGTTGACACAATAGGCATATTCGTCTGCACGCACGCTCCTTATTTCATGTGTCATTGCACTTAATATAAACTATCAACGCTATCGTAAGAAAATACACTCAATGCTACGACACAGCAGTTCACAACTGCGGGCTGCACATTAAAATGGGAGGAAAACACACTCATCACTATGTCAGAGCAATTTATAACTGCAAAATCACTATTAGTAATCACTGTTAAATGATCATGTTTAAAACCTAAATCCTTTCAATAAGATTGTTGCACAACTTTTAATTACAAACTACAAGCTTGTTGCACGCATTTGTGGAAATTAATTTCAGACTACAGACACAATATACTTCATTATCTCAAACCCAGCATAATTCAGCCTACTCTTGAGTAATACTTTGTGCGAAATGATTGAAAATATCATTTTCTGGAGATGTTTCAGCATGTTGAGGAAACGTCTTGTAATGTGAATGAAACATAAAAGCGCATCAAACATGGATCTCAAAGTAAAAACAAATCAAAGTACAAGCGAATATAGAAGCAATCAAGAACAGAGTTCATCATTGACGGCATGCGCAGGTGAATTAGAAAGTACAGTAGATTTTGCTTAATTCGTCACCTCAAGGGGATTAGAAAAAAATGACGAATTAGGCTAATAGGTGAAAACTCTATCATAGAAGCTGGTATACTTTATCATAGTAACTCGTATACATAGTGCTCTTATTTGCAGTAAAATACAAGTTTATGACGTTATGGTTGAATACAACAGTTCATTCCTCTACTCTATTTGGACTCCTCCATTTAATCTACCACCTTTTAAATCTTCAACAAACTGCAGACTTACCACGTTCTCTCAATGGGGAGTCGGGTCGTGCTTCGCACCTCGTGTATAAATTCGATAAACAAATTTTGAGGTGCAACAACTCTCAGATAAAGATCCTGAATTTGTTTGAATTCCCACACATAGTAGCTGTTTAGACATCAAAAGCGAAACTGCAAATGACGTATTAACCCGAATGAAACACTTCTAAGGGATAGAAAGAGGTGACGAATTGAGGAAATTGATGAATTAGATGAACAGAAATGTACACAAAAGATAGGGATTTTGCCAGGTCCGACGAAAAAGTGATGAATTAAGCGAATTGACTAAGTACAGGATGACGAATTAGACAAGTTCTACTGTACATGTATATTTTATAACATAAAATCTTTCGATAGGCACTTAATGAAAATAAGTATGCATGAACGAAGTGATACTGAAACAATGAAACAAGTTCATTGTTTTAAAAAATGATACTACTGTGGCGATGGGGTTATGCTGGACATTGTGCAACATGTTTCAAGTGGTGGTTTACTGAGCTGATCTACCTCAATTTTGGGGTGGCCATTTTGGGGATCTGGCAGGGTTGCCCCACCAGTTAAAATGTCTGGCATTGATCATTTATTATTCCTGGGGTTATGCTAGGCATCTTGCGACAGGTTTCAAGTGGTTACCTTTCCAGCTGATCTAGCCCAATTTTGGGGGTACCGTTAAGTGACTCCCACCAGGTGTGACACAGCAGACCACCAGTTCCTTGTGCAGGAAGCTGCTGTATACCACATAACACGATGCCATTAGAAAGTGGTTACCTTTCCAGCAAATTTGGACCCTCCGAGCTCCTGGTTTAGCGTGTGGGATTGTAAAATAACGGAATATGTGACATGCCTCATGCAATGATATACTCGATCGTAAGTTTAGAAACTATCTCACACACATTGCAGTAAGATGTAACACTTGCTAAACACTATTTCTCATAAAATATGTGTAGGTACTGGCACAATTTGTTTGTTTTAGGTGATAGGCAGACATTTTGAGTGTCAGTGTTGCGGAGGCGGTGTTGTAAGGAGTTGGAGGTTGTTGGGTGGAGTTGGAGGCGGAGTCGGATTCCTAACAACACTGGGAGTCACAGTCGGATTTTTTTGTCTGACTCCGGATGCCCAGTTGGATCATTTTTTACATCACTCTCCTAAATTGGGAATTCCTGTTGAAATGGTACAATTTCTATTGAAACTTTTGTTGAATCAGAGATTTCCTGCTGTGTACCATGATTTCCATTGGTTTTAACAGCCAAATTTCATTGCCTATATGTTAAGGAGTTGGAGTCGGAAATTTTGGAAAGGTCGGAGTCGGAAATTTTAGGAACTCGGAGTCAGGAGTCGAAAATTTTGGAAGGTCGGATATTTTACCTCCGACTCCACAACCCTGTTTAGTGTAACTTGGTATTGACAATGGTTGTGGTGATTCTGTGTGTTTGTGCATTTCCGTACTTAACTCACTCCCAGTATTGTGGATTTCTCAATTTTCTTGATTATATGAACTACTTTAAAATTAGTGTGTCTGCTGTTGTTACATCACCAAATTGACACAACAGAAAGCAAAACCTGGAATAGAAATGATACAGAAAGCTTTCATTCCTGTTGTTCAGTGACTCTGTGGAGTTTCCACCCAAATCACACTTGCGTAAACACCGTCATGTTTTCTGCATTGCCTGATGCATGGTGTATTTGCACAACTATCAGCTAATCAACTTTTTATGGCCAATGGACCATCTTTTTTTAAAAATATCCAATGGACCACTTTGTTATGCTGACACCTCATGAACAACTAGTCGAAACTCAATTGCACATAGGTCAATGAACTCCAAAACGTTTTATCAAGGATTTATAGAACTGTTTGCAGACCACTAGAAATTCCTGGTGGACCACCAGTGATCCACCTGGACTACATTGAGAATCACTGCTGTAGTGGGTCACAACCTTTGGTAAGTTAAGACCGTCAAGCTGATATGCATCAAAATTGCTCTTGTCAACCGTTTTTGCTCACTCATAAATGTGCTACACAATGTCACTGGCATTTGAAGTGAATTGTTTACTGTCTTTATGTATGGTGTTTTTATAGTAAGCGCCGACGAACTCCAACTTCAAGTGAAAAAGGAAGTAAAGGCTTGAGACACTTTGCCATGTTGGTTTGTGAAAAAGTTAAGCAAAAAGTCACAACCACATACAACGAAGTGGCTGATGAACTTGTTGCTGAATACACTGATTCTCAAAAGCAGAATGATCAGGTATGAAAACGTAAAACATGCAATTGTTTTAAATTGTCTGTTTGAACATTTTATTGGCTCCAATTTGTGTTGCAGCTAAATGCAACCACTGTCTCACACTTGCCCTGTTGTACAATATAGTGTCAGTTAGCTGCAATACTAGTAATTTTTATCAAAACTTTCATAAGTTGCTGTGAAGAGGAACTTTCATTTGTTTGTTTATTGCTTGAAGGCTATGATGGTTGTTTTATTGTAAACAATCATGCGTGCTCATTAAAAAACGTTAATCATCATTGGCGGTCTTGTGCTTTCATTGATGTATGCTTTCATTGATGTAGTTACACAAAGTCATAACTTTTATGTTCTGTTAAGTACCCTAATAAGGTTGTAAGGCATTTGTCAGGCCCACATTGGCTGTGGGTCAACGGTTGTGGTCAGAATGATGTTTAAATCCCTAAATTGAACAATCGGCGGTTTGTATAACCGTCAAACTGATGCTTAATGTGTTAAATCAGCTTGGTGCAACCAGGTTTGACTTGCGGATTATTTTACAAAAACGTGAAAATTTTCCGGCCACTTCTAACAAACTTATGTGTGAAACAAAATTATGTGTAGATTCACAATAAAATTTAAAATTGAAAAGGCGAGATAAGAGATTGCGTCATGGAAATTATTACACAACAACAATTATTACTAATCTTTATCAGTTGGATGCCTGTGGTCAAGGCATCTCTGACGTTGTCATTCTTATGTCAAACCCAGTATGTTGGTTGTAGGAAGTCTGAGACTATTGTCCAGTGTTTCGTGTGCCATTCGATTTCTTTTTTCAAATTTGACTTGCTTCATGACATAAGCTGTGCTCCATACATAGATGCGAAGTTTTTTCAGTTTGCGAAGTCTATCTTTGATGACTAATTCCAGAATCTCTCTACAGTCTAGTCCAGGGGTCCCCAAACTTCTCTGTCAGAGGACCACATAAAGCTGTTGCGCAACAGTTAGAGGGCCGGTCATCTTACGCAATGAGAATGTTTCGGGATTTGTTACATTCTGCCAAATCAGTAAAATTTTCGTAAACATTATTTTATCATTATTGACAAAATGCCTTCGCCGGCCGGATTTCTCCCATGGGCCGTAGTTTGGAGACTCCTGGTCTAGTCTAACGCCAATAATGTCATGCATTTTCATTGAAAGATGTTGTGGTTGTTCTAACTAAAATTACCTACTGCAACACGTACACAAACAATACTGAGAAAGCTCACGGGCCGCAAAAATTCTATCCGCAGGCACATTGTGGCCTGCGGGCCTGTAGTTGTACCACGCTGTGTTAAATCATTTGACTTTGTCAACTCATTCATTAAAGTGTTGAATGGAAGGAGCGCATAATGTTTAATCATTTATTTTCAAAGTTGCATTTTCTCCCATTTGGGTTGTTGGGGGCAGCAGCCCGACAAAGTGTCAATATACCTGTTTTTCATTTTTGGATATTTTATATAACTGGAAAAAGGCATTATGACTGAATTTGCTTAATTTTTTCAGTCATCTGAGAAAAAATTCGGTTAATGACTGAAAAAATCCAGCAATATACCTCACGGTTTTCTGCAACCTGTGATATTTCTGCTGGCTCCACACTAAACTGCATCCGTTGCAGATTTAATCACCCCGTGGGATCCTCAGCTGGCCTCTAAGCGATTTTCCATCAGTGCCAATTATTTATTCACGGGACTTTCTGGCCACATAACTGAACCCTCATAGTTGTAATCTCTGTATCCAGAGAAGTTGCTCAACATTCATGGCGATACAACTGCACACTTTGTCACGCAACGCCACGCCGTGAATTCTTCGTAAAAGTTCCATCTCTGCCACAAAGACTTGTGATGACACTCTTTCGGTCATAACCAAGGTTCATGACAATAGGTGAAGACAGGTGAGTAGCGAAGGGGAGTCAACCGGGTCAATGCCCCTCCCAATCCCAAGAAGTTGCACCAAGATTGTTCAGGTTAATCAAACCTTTGATGTATAAGTCACAGAGATACTTCAGTGCAAATCAACGAAATTGCTTGAGGAATCTATCCTATATGGAGCAGGTTTCAGTCGAACCTGATGAAAAGCAGTATGTTTACCAATTGTCCATCGTTATTCAAAGGTTGCTATACTGTGAGTGTTAGGAAATTCGCATCATGGCTGACCTATGCCTGAGAGTTAGCTCCGCGTGGAAGTTGGTAATTATGAAATACAAACTTGTGTCTAACCGCTTGTAAGCACTAACCGCAAGTGAGAACAAGGAGTAACGCTTTTCGCAGCTGTTTCTGCCGCACCAACTTGCTGTATCCCACCTAATGGGGATGTAAGCTTTATTTCAAGGTCATCGCAAGTATTCCTCTCTGATTGATAATCCTAGCGTGCTACAAATCACTTATCCTTGTTTCCAGTGTCAGCCGTAACCTTAAATCAGTGCTTCTTAACAGGGTGAATGAAATTTTTGCGAGGGTGAATGAAAGAGGGGTGAATGATTATTCTGTTCTTAATTTTTTGTATCCTCTGGTAACGTTCATTTACCTTGTTTTTTTACCCAACACCAGTGTTCCCTCTAAGCCGAAAAAACGGCACTTTCGGCACATTTTTTGGACGCCAGCCGACAAAAATTTTTGAAACTCGGCACTTGCAAATTTGGACGCAATTTCTTCCACAGGAGAAACTTTCACAAAACAAAATTTCATTTTTTTTCGAAAATGTGCGCTACATATTTTCACGATTTAAACCGTTGGTTCTCAGGTCACAGCATGGATATACAGCAGTGAGCAGTGAAAAAAAGTTTAGACGCAGTTAGGAAATTCTCCGCTTGCAAGTGTGTAGTAAAAAAGTTCTGGGCGCATCTCCACGATTTATGCGTCCAAAAACGAAGCTGTTTGCCGTGAAGTTCAGACGCATTTTGGAAGTTCATTGCCTGCAAGTTTTGCAGAAAAGGTTCTGGGCGCTTTATCAAGATTTATGCGTCCAAAAACGAAGCTGTTTGCCGTGAAGTTCAGACGCACTTTTTAAGTTCTTTGCCTGGAAGTTTTGCTGAAAAGGTTCTGGGCGCATTATCACGATTTTTGCGTCCAAAAACGAAGCTGTTTGCTGTGAAGTTCTGACGGATTTTGGAAGTTTTCTCCATGCAAGCTTTATGAAAAAGTTATGGGCGCAATCTCACGATTAATGCGTCCAAAAATGTAACTATTTGCCGTGATGTTCAGACGCAGATTGGAACTTTTCCGTTTGCAAGGTTTATAGAAAAAGTTATGGGTGAAATTTCACGATTATCGCGTCTAAAAACGAAGCTGTTTGCTGTGAAGTTGAGACGCATTTTGGAAGTTTTCTCCGTGCAAGCTTTATAAAACATTTCTGAGCGCAATTTCAAGTTTTATGCATCCACAGACGAAGCTGTTTGCCGTGAAATTCACACGCATTTTGGAAGTTCTCCGCCTCCAAGTTTTACGGAGAAAGTTCTGTACGAATTTTCACGATTTATGCGCCCCAAAACGAAGGTTTTTGCTTTAAAGTTCAGGAAGTTCTCTGCTTGTAAGGTTTATAGAAAAAGTTATGGGCGCATTATCACGATTTATGCGTCCAAAAACGAAACCGTTTGTTGCAAAGTTCAGACGCACTTTGGACTATGTTCTATGTGCTATTGGACTATGTGAACTTTGTTCAGGAGCAGAAGCGCAAAGCGGCAGTCAAGTGTTTTGTGTGTCTGAGTATCCGCAGTATATTTTTAGTTTTTCTGTCGTTATTAACTCGTAACACTGGTATTGGTAACTTCAAGGTGCGTTTTCAATGTTGTTTTTGTCGTGAATTTCATCATAGTTCTAACTCTTAACAAAAAGAATAAGAATGTACTCTTACGAAAAGATTATGTTTACTATTATATTCATTTTTACTGTTCATTTGCCGTTCAGGCCTTTCGTACGTGCAGTTTAATGTCCTTCATATATACGCTCGATGTTGATAGTCAGCCTACATTTGTTGAACCTTGTTTTGCAGGCATATGACCAAAAAAATATTCGGAGGAGGGTATATGATGCTCTTAATGTTTTGATGGCTATGGAGATAATATACAAGGACAAGAAAGATATACACTGGGTTGGTTTGCCGACAAATTCTGTGCAAGAAGTCCAGGCTCTTCAGGTGTTTCAAAAGTTTAATTTAGTTTCAGCGTTATCTCGATTGTTTTTTTTTTCTTTGTGTTACTTCAGTTACAAGCCATTTGATTGTAGTCAAAACCTGTAATTGTTTCGGTTTTATTCTGTAAATACATGACGTCGCTATTTCTAATCGCATGCAATGGGTTGAGTGCAGCGGATACCTAGGTACGAATACAATGGCTAATTATTGTGCTATCTTGTTTCACGCGAAACTTTATACAGAGAGACAAAACTCGCGAATATCTTCTGCATTATCGCTCAGCATTTTAGATATTTTAATTCGCATCTTCAGTCGCTGGAAATTGAACTGTATATGCTGTTTCATATAACAAGGCAAATTTAGGCAGAAAGTTGTTTGTTGTGGATGTTGACTGCTGGAGGAGAAACAGAATTGTTTTATAAAAAGATATACCCTCATTTTTTGTTTCTGGTATTTCTGAAATTCATTGTGAGTGCTCACTGCGGAGCATAGCACCCCGTCGACGGTATCGCAAACCCCGTTCAAATGTCTGAAACATTCTGACTACAGAATGTTTTTGGCCAGTCAGCCCAGGCGGAGGGACAACCACGGTCTGGCATAGTCACTTAGAGTGAATGATAGTCTCCTGCCCTCTCAACGGCATGGCGGGCTCTTCAAACACTGAACTGTGACGGAAGAATCATGATCACTAGGAAAGTAACTACTACTCTCGTGATCACTAGAAAAGAATCATGATCACTAGGAAAGGAACTACTACTCTACCCAAGGGAGATAAACAAGGAATCAATCAGCAAAATTTAAAAAATAGGAAATATATTTCACATAACACTACGCATCGTCAGTCGTGAAATCTTATTCAAATCTGTAAAAATGAAAAAATTGCTGATTGATTTCTTGCTTGTCACCCAGATACGTGCAAGTTTGAATCATCACAAAAAGATGAAAGCAGAGCACAGTCTTCTGATTCCTCAAAAACTTACAGCAAACTTAGAGCTTTAATTGTTGTTCGCGAGGAAACAATTCCGAGCCTAAACTGCTTTCGACGAACAAATCCATAGAAGTCCAAATGTGTTTTTTAATCCTTCACGTGTTCCGGTTGTGGTGACCATTACAAAGAGCAGAAAAGATTTCCACTTCACAGTGATCATCAAACCTTTACTGCGCGTTGTTGATTCATCTGTATCTTAAAAATTTCCTGACGCAAGAGTGACTGTTTTTTTATCTTTGTTTCTAGATTGAAAAGAAAAAAAGGGAACAGCGTATACAACAAAAAACTCTTCAATTGCACGAACTTATTTTGCAGGTTTGTGTTGTCTTTGTACAAAGTTGGGTATCTGTTGCGGTCATGCAGTGCCGTGTATTTGTTCGACTTGGCTCTAAGAAGTTCAGTGAACTACAACAGCTGAGTGTCTTTTTAGGTGGCAGTCTCAAGAATAATTTTAATTATTTAAAAGTGGACTTGACCGCTTTTTATGAACTATTAAGTCGTGACAACTGTTTTGCTGCAGGGGATGTGAATGAGGTCGTCATTGTCGAAAGCATTACTGTCCAATATACACACGCAAAGTTAATTTGCAGGGAAATGTATCCTTTGATTTACTCATTTTTTATCTTTAGTGGCAAAAAGCTCCTTGTTGTGCGATGACGACAATTTTTCTTTTTGCGTAACCCAATCAGTTCGTTGCATTTAAATCTTAATACCGTCAAACTCTGCGATCAAGTAATTCCACTGATAACTTTGGGACAGTAATTACAAGCACTACACAGGCGGAAGAATTTCGTGGCTGAGTGCAACCACTTGTTTTGCAGGCAATTCTAGCTGTTATATGCCAGTTTAACTGCTTTTTTGAAGATACTGTCGTGGAGAACCTACGGAGTTAGTGCGAAGTTTTTCAAAAACAATAAAGTCTTTGATGATCTATGTGTAATAATTGTCAACCAGAAAAGAAATATAACCACGGCGGAACGGTGTGCTGGTGTCATTCAAAAAGATTTAAAAAGCTCGAATGGGAGGTCAAGACAAGTGCAAGTTGGATTGACTGTTTTACCAATATTCAGCCCGTAACTTAAAATCTCCTATGACAGCGTAATTAATTTGATTCTTGGCACTGTACGATAATCATGAACTTCGACCCAGAACTGCTACCTGATCATGCCGCTTGCCGCGGCTAGCAGCAGATTCGTCAGATAAGTACAATCCGAGTATCTATTGTGTTGCAGCAAATCGCGTTTAAAAACCTCGTCCAGCGGAATAAGCGCATACAACAAACTCAAGGTCCGCCTCCCGAAAATTCTTCAATCCAACTGCCTTTTATCATTGTTAACACAAGCAAGAAAACCGTGATTGACTGCAGCATATCTAACGACAAGTGAGTGCTAACAGACTTCTTGATGCAAATTATGCCTGGGGTAGTTCATTTGATTCTCATCCTCACGCCCACTGCTTTCGAGCTCTGCACTGATAACACGTTTAGATTAGTGTTGCTTTTACATCGTTTGGAATTGTTTCTGCTGGCCGTCAGCGTGCTTACTTCACGTGACAATAATGAGATAGTTTGAGGTTTGTTGGAACACCCATTGGTTGGACTTAATGTGGTTACGTGACGTACGTTTATTGTGGGAGTTGAATGTCATCGTACCAAACCTGGTTTCAACGAGCGGAAAGTAGTAAATGTCGCAGACCGTCGATGCATTTCTCTGAACAGTGGCTTGAACAGCGTTACGGCTTCGCAGATGCATTCCAGTTGGGTTTTCCCCACATCCCCTTCGGCTTGCTAACAGACAAAAACTAGAGTGAGCATCAAATAACACCAGTGTTAGTGCACAAAGTTGTACCAAGAAACCGACAGTACACTACTGGAACTTGCGCCAAGCTGTTGTGGCATGTAAAATCACAGCTTCTTCATTGTTTCACACCGGTTCTTCTAAATCTGTTTGGATTTTCGTGATTTTGTGTTATTGAGGTTGGTTTACACTTCACGGCCTATGTGTGCACGGTGCTGGTCCCAGGTTTAAAAAAGTGTGCTTCACCCCCTGTACCCGTCACATTTTGCAATATCATGGCATTTTTGGTTTCATCTTGGGCACTCTCAACTGAACTGCTACAGTATTTTAGAACTACTGACAGTGAGCTAATAAAACAAAGAGCAAGACAAATTTTGAAGGTTGTTGCGTTGTTTGTTATGGGACTCAATCGATTTTATGCCGCAGCGATGTTGCGATGTTGCACGACCAGTTTAACGACATGCATCGCATAAACGAAGACAAGCACTTGGCGAGATCTGATCTAATAACTGCAAAGCACACGGAAGCTTTTGGGGCCTTCATGCAAACATTTCGGTCACATTATTCTGATCTGTCACATTATTCTGATCTATGCAGGACTGCAGGTGTCTGTTGCTTTATCTTGTTTGTATGATTTTGCGATAGATCTTTTGGCAACTGACGGTAGATTGAAACCCGGTTAGTGTCTCCCTCCTCAGCAGCTTGGTTAACATCCTCCTTCTGGGTAGTTGGATCGATCTCCCGGTTCTCATTCAAGAGGCAAACGTTACAATATTCCGTCGTCACAGTCACGCAAGCCCCGATAAAAAACGTTGATTTGCACCGATACATCCACAATGCACAATAAATTTCAACATAAGCAGAAAAGTGACGAATGCTGTGAAATACTTCTTTGTTTCAAAGTAAGCAGACATAGTTTTGCTGAGGCGTGTTATCGCACTCTGAGAATAAATACAAACGAAAGCGCATGTGGTGCTGTCTCTGTTACTGCTTCCATGAATGTAGAATAAATGTTACAAATATCTCGTCCCTTGCAAAGTGTGAAATCCCATCGGTTGTGCATTTCCAACGTCAACTGTGCTTAACCAGCATAAATAGATCATCAGTTCTAACTTATGGGTAATTAGCCTGTGTAGTCGCATTTCTTTTAAGCTGTCTCGAAATTAAATAGTCATGTTTGGACTCAACCTTTGCATTACCTCGTTATGAAAGCTTTGGCGCTTACCGTGTCAGATGAGCTTTATCCATTGTATTTAAACAACCGTTTTAAACTGAGTATGCTTGAGATGCTCTTCACTGCAAAATGTCTGCTTATCCAACAGCGTCGTGGTTGCGTTTGATTTTAAATTATAGATTTTTGAAAAAACGGCAAGAGCGGTGTAATCAGGAAATGCTAACAGGCTTTCGAACTTCGGAAATTGATAATAATTACTGTTTTCTGGTAAGTGAACTTAGGTTGTATATGCCACATTCCTGATATTAGTTGAATTGTATCAGTTGGAAAAGTTGAAATGTTATTGTTTGTCGCATGCTCACTGCTCAGTTTTATAGGTCGAATATGAGAGGGAGTTGCACTATATAAGGTGTTGGTGATGTATGTCATTTCTGCTGACAATCATCTGGTAAAGAATGTATTCAAACGGTGCTCCTACAATGACAAAGAAACATTTTAACGAGAAATTTACATCTATATTCCAGTCTACCTAAAATCTTGCGCTGTTATCAACGGACATTCATCGTGGTTACAAGCTGCTGTTTATCGATTTGGTCTTTACAGTTAAATGCTGCAATGAATGTAAGATTTCTTTCGCTCAATCAACTGAATGCGACATGGCTTTAAACACTTCAACCGTTGTATAAGACGTTGAATTAGTAGGCATGTTAATAGGTTCTACAGGTTCATTTTCCTGGTCACAGTGTTACATGATCCGCAGTTTTCGTATTGTTTCGTTGCGTGTTGTGACGCTGACCTGCGCATAAATCAAGTAAATAAGATTGACTTCGGATAAATCCCAGATGTGAAGCTCCTCGTACAAACAGTTTGTATTATTGAACACAGAGATGTTACTCTTGCAAGCATTTTCCGCCCAATCCACTCACCCGTTACGGTTCTTGTAGAACCAGTGCTGATACGCAGGAGTGTTACCTGTTGTCGTTATGACTCTAACTGTCCTCGACTTCCGATGCTCTATCAAACAGTTTGCGTGCATGTTGAAACAATGTCCAAGGTAAATGCGAAAATAAAACGAGAATTCAAATGCTGTTGTGAGGAAGCAATTAATTTTAACACTGCAATTCCCGATGCCGGCAAGCATTGCGCCTGTTGCTGGAATTCACCTTTTCGTGCGTTCGAAATTAATAACCCCTTCATTATTTTTGACGGCGTTAACAAATTGAATGCAAGCTAAGAACATTGCGTGGTACGGTCCACTGACTGCACAGGTTATTGGTTATAGGTAGATTTCACAATTGCACGTTTAGGCCAGAAAATGTGAAAACATTTGTTTGGTAATGATTAATGGTTTAGATATACTGTAATAATTATGAAATGAAAAGCATTTACTTTGCTGGTTTATCTCGTTGTTCGATTTGACTGTCCTAACTCAAATGTTTATTTTGCGTAAAGACAGGGGCCACCAGGCGTGCAACCCTGGGGGAGGGGGGCATTTGGGGCATTTGCCTCCCAAAATTTTCCAAACGTTGCATAGCAATGTTGACATGTGTAGAAACTTTCAAAGAATAAAGATGAAATTTTATATTCTAATCATTTTTAAGAAATTTTATAGGATTTTTTCTTTGTCTTGCTCGTTAATTATTATCTCCTTACAAGATTTATCGTGAGACAGGTTATCTGATCGAAAATTTCATAAATGATTGGCATTCAACCACAAATATGCTGTAAGTGTCAACTTGGTAGATAGTTTAAACTGTTCGTATTTTTAAGGCATTTTTTATCAATTTGTTCGTGTACTATTTTGTCTTAGACAGGCCTCAATTTACCCTCATGAAACTTTATAACATTAGAGTACTGTTGAACCGTGCAAATTGCTGAAACTTTTAAATTGATAAGAGAAATCTTGACGTAGCAGTTAGTGCCTCGTCAAACCGCTTGTTCTTCTACGACCTTTTGATTTTTGTTAGGGACAAAGTGGATCAAAGCGTTGTGTAGCTGGATTTTCGCTTCGAAACCTGAGTTTATAACAAAATTTGGGCTGGTGACTGTTTCACGTTTTAGTATCTTTCTGGGTTGATCCCAGCACCACGGCTTGGGAAAAAGATTTAGTAAAGTGTCATATGAGTGCTAGTCAAGTGTTGAACGCACCTACCTACTAGACCACTTTGGCCCTAACTTTTGCAACCAGTGCAAGTCCTGAAAGCTCATAGCCCTAAATGTGCTTCTAAAAACTTTCACACAACTCATGGATGCCAGAAAAAGCCGTTTTGCCCCAAACACACCTGATCCGTTTTGCCTGAAATGGTAGCATTCAAAGATCCCCTCACCCTTGACATAGGCTATCCCTCAAGTTTGGGATCTTCATTTATGATAGAAATTCAAGCACATGCTAAAAGAATAGGGTTAGAACGAATTTGCTAAAACTAGACGAAAATTAGGCAGGTTTACTACTGTAGCAGCCTATACATCTGTCACACTAAAGCCATGACTACACTAGTTGAGTACGGAACCAGGTTGCAGGTGTTTGTATGAGGATACCAATTTTTACTCTGTCGTGATCGTTCGGTCTGCATCTTGATTAAAACTGAAAAGTTCTCATTTTCGGAAATGTTGCGAAGATAACTTTTATCTTTGTGTCTAGCTTGTGCAGAATCACATAGAAATAGTTTCAACAACACCAAAACTGTTTGTATGACGTTTGAGGCCAAAAGTGCAAAAAGCACAGTCACCCCACTACTGACACATGGGTGGTAAAAATCTAAAATCTGTTAACCACTGTAAATATCTGGGAGCTGTTCTGGATACTGAGCTCCCAGATGACAAAGACATTCAGAGACAACTGCGATAAAAATATTGTGCAACAACCAAGCTGCGAGCCTCTTCTCCCGATATTCAAATGCAGTTAAAATGTACTTTTTCGTTCCTTTTGTACGCCCATGTATGCATCACAATTATGGTGAAAATCAGAAAGTCATTGCATGCAAAGATTGCGTGTGGCCTATAATTTTGGATGCAGAGCTGTATACAACCTGCCCTGGAGAGCGAGTGTTAGCAGTCATGACTCATCAGGTTCAATGTAACATTCCTACATTTAAGGCCGTATTAAGAAAAAATATGCACTTATTTCTCGAAACATGCAGAAGGTCTAATAACGTTATGGTTGCCTGCTTTGAGCAGTCAGATTGTTATATTCTTCCTTATTCTTTGAACACTGCAACCGCATTTTACTTTGTGACTGAGTGCTCGGACATTGCAGTGTTTATTCGTTTGAGGGTGTGCATGTCACAATACATTCGTACTTCACCTGGGCTTGACCAGCTTAGGAATTAGCGTCCCACTCTGCAGTAGTGTTGTGCCAAGTGAACCAATAGTGTTAAGAATGCGTCTGTAAAACTGAGGCTCGGCCTCCATATTCCTTTATTCTTGTAAAAACAGAGGCTCGGCCTCCAACGCCGTTACAAAACGTTCTGTTAAGTAAGTTTCTGTAGCCCGGTGTCAAGCGAAATTTCTGACCTATTATTTTTTGTCAGCTATTTTGCTTGTCAGAGTAAAGGATTAAAGTTTGGTAATTACTCTTTTGATGTGTGTTGTGTGAATTAAACTTTTCGGTTAGATGTCAGATACCCAAAACAAGCTACAGTACGGGAATAAGTAAAACCAGTGAAAAATATTGGAATTAATCTCAGACTTCAATTATCATAACATAAACCTAACCCGACACACTTACCTAAACACCAAATCCTATGCCCTAATCATCAGTTTTCTCAGCGTATTTGATATGTTGAATGCTGCTCTGTGAATACGCATATGGCGTGAAGTGAGAAATTTCGCTTGACACCGGTGATGCGGCCTCCAACGCTGTTGTAAAACGTTCTGTTTTGTCTGGTTTTAGTAAGCAGCGTTGTGCAGAATGTGTGTCTTTGTATTATGGACTTCGTGTCTGTGGGCAAAAATACATTTATTATTATATGTGACCGTTTGCGAAAAGTTGTACCACGGTTGAATAAGCACGATGACGTCATCGAATGAAATTTCGTGAAATTTCCCCCCGAAATGAAGAACTGATTGCGCCCGTGGTGGCCACTAGTGATATGGGTGAATGAGGGACTTAGTCTACACATAGAGATCGTTCAGGACAGTTAAATCAAACCAGAAGGAAATGATATTCAACATTTATTTTGGTCGAAATTGCGTTACAATGCCAAACACCTTTGGTTGTGATTTAGCAATAGTTCTATGTGGGAAAAAAGTTTTGTTTGCTACAATTTCAACGGCTTTCTTTGTTCAAGGTACGAATACATGTTCAATTTCGACAACACGTTTGAAATTCATGATGACATAGAAGTTCTGAAGCGAATGGGCATGGCTTACGGTTTAGAAGCTGGAAAGTGTACCCCGGAAAACCTTAGGACCGCCCAGACGCTGGTACCTCCTGTTCTAAAGCCATATCTGCAAGGTAGTTGTACGAATGGTTCTTGTACTTCTGCTGTACCTTTGGCGTTTAACGGGACTTCTTCTACTGTTTAAGTTGGGCTATACTGCGTTAGTTCTCACCAAATCATTTTTTACATCAGCGAGTTTCCAACTCGTTTCGTGAGTTCAAACGTGTTTCTCCTCAATTATTGTTGTATTCTGTCTCGTGGCAGATATGGCAGGTCAAGGAAGAATCTCAAGTGGCATTTCCTCCTCCACACCATCCATGCAGGAAGCAGCGCAAATAGTGCCGAGGTATGCTTGTTGTGTGCTTCACACCATTTGTAAGAAGTGCGTTAGGCAGTTTTCTCGATTGCCTCGGTGTTTCGCCTGATGTAGGTTTGACTCTGTGCTTTGCTACTGCGTTGCGACAAACACTGGTTTTCGTTAAGATTAACGTCGCTTGACATGAGGTATGGGGCATATCCCCTGTTTTTAATGAGCTGGCTGTGAAACACATTTCCATTCACGATACATTGGTACAAAGTGTTAAATCCAGATTAGGTTATAAAAGCGTGAAGGTGGGAACGAAACACGTTGTGTAGTACCGTTGCTTTCTGTCCCAAAACTGCCAGCTGCAACGGTCCAAAAACTGCTGAGGTAACCGTTGCGAGAAAACATTCGTGTGATATTCATAAACTCCGCATGCACCAGTTCGTAAGAGCTGGCGATGTCGTATGCACAGCGGTGTAAAGGGTTTACAAGGTTTCGTTTCCTGTGAAGCGGATCTTGACGATTTTGAGTAAATGCCTGTATGTGTGGGTTTCCTGAAAGTGGAGGTAACAAAACCATCTGGTGATTTCTCAATAAAAACGTGACGAAAATTGAGGCAGGTATATGGTTCGAACTTTGTGGTAGAAAACGTTTAGTTGTGAAAAGAAAACTTTTGAGAAAATTCTCGGTGATGAAAAGCACAACTACGCAGCAAGCAGGTATGTTCGGCACTGCAGTTTGTTACTGCTGAGGCCTTTGTCTATCACGTGGTTCACGCAAGCTTTTGCCGTGTGCGGTGCTATTGTTGAGCCCACGACAACGCTATCCACCTGTCCATATATAAAAGCCGATAAAAACTAGAACATTGATAGAAACAACAATAGGCTATAACGCTCTTCTCAGTTATGTCATTACAGTATCTGACAAAAACGAGAATAGCGTTGTAGCCCTTTTCTATAATTTTATCGTCTGCTTTTTTTTGCTCGCAAGTAACTATCTTGGCCAGTACGCGAAAAGTAGATATGAGTATTCCTATTCGCTCTTCAATTGCGCTGAAAACATACATTGCTAACAATCCGACCCCTTAGAACATATTTTGACCTATCCTGGAAAGGAAAACACAGACATTGCGCTTGTCTAAAGTAGGAAGTCGAAACCAACCTTAACCGAAAAAAGGTCATGGGTAGGATTTAGGCAAACCATAACACAATCGCAGGCGCAGTCTTGTTTACGTTTGAAAATCATATCCAGAACCGAACCACTCTGAAACATCTGCGACTACAGGCTTCTTATCCGTCGGTAACTAGATTGCCAAAAGTTTTAAAATTGTGCTCTGCGGTTTGCGCTATAGTATATTTTCTACGATGACTATCACAAATTACCAACAATGCAAAGTACAAACAGCCTGCCCAAACGTGTGTATCCTCAACATCCAAGATTGCGAAGCTTGGGATAAACTTACGAATGACGGGTAGGAAAATAGCCCCAATGTTTCTCCCTTCCAGCTTTTTGCTACTTTTCACAGCTTTCTTTCGCGCTAATTAATTCAGGCTTATTTGCTTTGCTTCTCAAGGTATGATATGTTTCGCAGCTGAAAGCTGAAAATAGTTATGGTAAAAAATTGTCCCGACGATTACGCGAATTTCTGTGGTGTCAGCAACCGTGTAAGAACATTACTGTAATGTTTTTCTACAGCAGTCTGTCGAAATGACCGCTTTTGGGCTTTTATGACAATCTGTTCCCCAGAGATTAATTAGGAGGAAATTTGGATTTATAATTTTTGTGGAATAAGCGGAAGCAATAGGATAAGTCTAAGTTCCACTGCGATCCGAAATGTACAAACGACATTACGTTACTTTAAAAATGCAAAACGTTCAAAATTGACCGGTTTGGCTTTTTTAGTGTTTCGAAACGAAGTAAAAAAGGTCTTATCAGAAAAAAAGAATCGTAACGAAGTTCGTGTTTTCATCGATAATTTTACCAATTTCTGACGCGTAAGCAAATATCTTGATCTTAACAAATTCTTGCGCTTTACGAAACATTTCGTATGCGGAAATTTTCGCAACAGTTTGAAATAATCACGAAACCTCCATAAATGTTTTGCAAGATGAAGAACCAGAAAAAAATTGAACGACAACAACATGCAGTTACGTGTTTAAAAATTTCGTGAAAGAAAGGTGCAAAGTTTTTTTAGCGAAAACAAATTAAAATGCAAAAATGCACAAATGAAATGCTCCTTCAAGCTTAAAATCTGAACAGGCTATTTAGTATACAGATATGTGCAAGTTTGAATCATCGCAGAAAGATAAACAGCTCGCTGATTTCTCAAAAGCTTACAGCAAACTTAGAGCTTTTAATAGCAGGCTATTTAGGTACATTTCGCCCATCCCAGTGTTGTCCACTAGTGGCTTATGACGTGAAGCCTGACCCCTGCGAGTTTTTCAGAAAGTAACAACTTTTTGCAAATTCCTTATTATAATATTTTTTGGTAATTTTTCAAAACTGCTGCTGATTTTTGCATTAATGATTAGATTGAGATTACCGAAAGAGATATATCCGTTAGACGTAAACAGGTGTTGTCCATAGTGTTGCTGACCAAGTTCAGGTGCGATTAATAGTAATTAAACCGTTTGGTTTTATTGAAACCATGAACTCGAAAGAAACCACAGCCGTGCAGGAAACGACGTAACCAATTTTTGCTGCCGTTTCGACATCCTGATCGCATTCACCGCGTCTATACTCAGTGAAAAAAAACTTTTAATTTGTGTCAATATATTCTTCATACGCAACCTGTTATTAAGAAAAGCAAATTTGAAACAGCAGCGATTGTTGCCAGTAGTCGAACACGCACATTCGGAAAAGTTTGGCAGTTTCAGCGTCAATGTCATTTCCACATAAGCTCGCTGGGATGGTCTTGTCTGCTAGAATGCAAACTTCAAACAACACCCACAGTCGATTGTCTGTCGGTCGAACCACCAGGGAATGCAGCGATATTTTGCGTGTGTAGGCGCACTGCTTCGGAATGTGAACCGCATTCCTCTGACTGTTGTTTTCATACAGATCGGAACTGCCTCACGTCGCTCATATACTCGAATCGACGGAACTTCCTCTGGGCCGCGCTGTTAAAATAGAGCAGTCGAAGGATTGCTCTGCCGCCTTCCTTGGCATAGACTCTGATGACCAAGAAGTTGCCATGGTGACTGATGAAAGTCAACGAATCCACCAGCCAAGCAGTGTTATTGCGAGCTTGACGTCGTCATCCGCTTCGTCATCAACCTTGCGTAGCGGGCCATTATCTCTGACACCTGCCAGCAGCTGCACAGACCTCGAGTCTGGCGGTTCACGCGGTTCAACACCGGTGGGGCCTCCATACGACGTTTGATCTACACTGAACCGTGTGAGAAGTGCAGTTCCCCGTTATTCCAATGTTGGAGCGAATGAACCGTGCATGGCATCGAGGAATGAAAGTTGGGGCCCAGTTGCTGATTATTTGAACGAGCCTTTTATACAGAAAAGCACTTAATCGGTTGAAATTTTGCAGCCCGTTTTTCTGTTGATCTTTTTTACTTAAGTTCTGTTGACTCACATGGCAACGGCATGTGATCATCAGGATACGAATACCTTCTCTAGACTTGTTTACACTGAACATCTGCTACTTGTTATCTTCTCGGCTGAAAGTGAGGTTGTTTGGAAGATGCGACAGAACACAAGTAGCGTTTTTTTCAATTAAGGTGGTTTTTATTCAAGGTAATGACCTAAATCTACTTTATATCAAGGCCGTGTACATTTAAATCGTTTCTGAAACTGAGCTGATTTGCCTAAATCCTTTTGTACTTTTGACTTCGTTCACCTCTAATCGGTGTCGTCTTCCGTTTGCTAAACCTCAAAACAAAATTCTTAGCCGCACTTCTACAAACACCGTTCAACAAGCTGCGTGCGCAAAGTGACACAAGTCAGTTGACGTGGTCATCGTCATGTTCTAGTTCGGAAAAGCCGAACTGGTGTTCCACACACCCTTTGAAAACACGGTCATACCATTCACTGCACTTTCAGTTCTGCAACATGCCTGCGCAGCCTACTGCAAAACAATGAAGACTTGGCCTGTACGTTTTGATATTCCGAGCTCCGTGTTTTTGGCAACAAACATGCTTCATTTATGTACACTTGGGGTAGTTTGGGTTTTGAATGTTTGTAGGGAAAATACAATCATCAAAAAAAAGTGGAACGTATCAACACACATTGCGAACATTTTTGGTATCTGTTCTACGAGTTCGGAATCCGTTGCTGGAAGATTCAAACACGAAAAATGGAGTATAAGAGGGTAGTTTGGTCAAAATGCTGCTAATCGAATCTTTGTACCTGAGGCGTTAAAAATACCCAGACCATCGTGAATTCAAAACAAAAGAAAACAGCTCCTGGATGACAATTCAGGCATTTTATTAAATTTTTTAATTTTTTGTAGGAAACTGCATGTGAACAACAAAGCGAGTGAAGTTCTGTGTATTGTAAATTTTCAATCTTGTGGGGAAGGAGTTCTGTGGCATTTTCAGCTGATCCATCTCAATAAGAAAACTTGGTCAGGTGCTGCAGGGGAAATTGCTTTGCTGGCATCAGATAATCATCAGTTAAGGAATGGCACAGTATCCTAAAACTTAATGTTAATTCTCTACCTTGCGTCACTGAAGAAGCGAATTGAGGGAAGTCATCGCAATTTCTGATGTTTTAGCAGAAATTTTGAGCCAAGCACGCAACATCTGCTTGGCTTGTAACAGACTCCCATCATTCTGCTGTAGTCATAACTACTTTGTCGTGAAATATTGACATCGTATGTTCCTTAGTTAATTTTAAATGATGGCTGTGCATAGGTGACAAGCATTTAAAACTGCAGGCGTCCACGTGATCAGTCATCTGTTAGCCCATGTGAACATTATTCAGCACTAACTGGTCATACCGAGCATGTTCGTCTGTTCCAGTTTATGGCAAGATTGAAACGTCAGTGTGTTTCGGCGATTTTCATTCACTGCCCTCGTGTTTTCGACCTTGTTTCAGACCTTCACCGTCTGGCGTCGCGCAAACGCTCAAGTTGTTTGGGAGCAAAAGAGTAATGAACGGCAGCTTCCAACCAAACACTGTTTTTGCTCTTACGTAATGCCGATGTCATAAAATTATCTCCAGAGAAACCTATCTTGTTTCACCTGAGCTTGTTGCGAAGAAAATAGAAATAAAAAGGAGTCGAAAGTAAACATCGATGATAATGATGGCAAAAGTGGGAGCCACACAAATGTTGGTGCGCACTTTAAAGTTTTGAATGGACTGTTGTGCTAATAGGGTCAGTCAGTGCTGAGCTCACTATTCCTCTGTGAATTGTTGAACACAGTTGTAAAAGTAAAGGTGTTGTCACGAATGGAACTAATATTTTGGTACATATTGTACTTCGAAGCGTGTAAAGTCAGTGCTGCAAAAAGTTGCTGGTTACCATGGCAAACCATTTCCACAGTTTTAAATTAACTTTGCGACAAAAGTTCAGCATGTGTGAATTTAAAAGAATTGCATGTACAGGTGAATCCAGTTTTTGATTATGAACGTACTTTTCTATTTCATTTCTTGAACCTATACTACTGTTTGAAGGATTAGCGTCGCTGTTGTGACTTGTAAGATTAAAACTTGCGACATTGACTTAAAATTGTCGTCAAGCATACTACCTGTGTTATAGATCCAACCGCACCCTATCGCTTGTTGCTGCAACTACACATTTAGGCCCGCTAATATTTCAGTTAGCGTCCTTGCGCTTCATTTCGAAATAGACTTGCTTGTCTTTAAGCTCCAAACAATGACGTCTATGCGTTTTATTTGCAAAAACGGCTAGTTAATGGAAATATTGAACGTTCCGCTTCGTTCTAGTTATCTCCTGATAAAGCATCGTCAGAAAACCACACTGCTGTTCCGCATTTCCCAGGGGGAAGATGTAGTTCACCCACCGCCCTCGAGCTGCATGGGGTCGAATAGCGCTGCTGGCTGTCTGGTTCGGTCGCAGGCTTGTCGGTGGGCGCGTGAAGCTGAGGCGCCTGGGTGCGGTGTCAGATTCTTTATTTGTTATGTTGTATGGCTGTAGTAGATGTCTTCGTTTGCCGGAAATGTTCGCATTGACCGCTGCGTCGCAACAGGCTTACATTCGGGCTGATAGGTTTTTATCCATCATGCTCACTTGTGATCGGTACATTTATTGATGTTGTCTATACCGACCCTGGGGTCTCACCATTAGTGGATGTAAAGGATTGCTGCCTCAAGATTCGCAATGATTTCCTTGAACATCTGATCATTAGCGGAAAGTGTTGTGTGGAAACGTGCTTTAAGAAGTACCGAGGACATTGCAAAGCGTCATTAAGCAACTAAAGACTTGGTAAACTAAATTGCGGAGTGATCTCATTTGGGCAAGACGCTATTTGATAATCTGTAGCTCCTATGGTTTTGGTTCAGCAATCAATTGCATTGTTCTAGTTAGAGAAATTCTTCAACTTTTCTCAGGGGTTCAGTTCCTAAGTGATTGTTGCTGCCTTGTAGCAGAAAACATAACTATCACCTAAGCATAGCTTTTGTAAAATGTGACGCAGTGTGGTGTTCGCGCGGATGTATTTTTGTGTCAACTGCTAGGCCATTTTATTGTGTTCTTTAGCTGCCTTTTCTACGCGGTCATTAAAGTATAGAAGTGTTTTGTATATCTGGTGCATCTTTCTTATGCGAGTTGGTTTTACCTCAAATGATTTTGCATCCATAGTTGTGATGCAACCGAGGAATGAGTTCTTTATTTGAGTGAGAGTGATCAAGTAGGTTATGTGCCGTTTCTTGTTGGGATACCTGTATTTCACGTTTGCGGCATTGTGTCTTTTCTACCAATGTCCGTTACCCAACCAGTACTGCAGAAATAACGATCCCCAAGTAGTGCCTTTAGTAGCGATGCAAACGCTTTTATTGTTACTAAAATGAAAGACTCGGGGCCTCTGGCACGAAATGAAAATGCTCGGGCAGGAAAGATAATGTGCGGCACACACACACCAAAAGCGATCAACACACAACGTCTTCTGAGCTAAATTACTAGAGGCAACCCATGAATATCGCACACCTGTTGCTGCGTGTGTAGCTGCTGATGCGCTGCACGAATTGTATTTGCAGCCCGCTTGCCGAAAATTATAGAACCTTGCACTTCCACGGTGTGGGGTGCATCATAAGCTCCACGTATGAGTGAATTGCATCTTGAAAAATTCCAAGCTTTCGCCGATGCAGCCCTTGCGTAAGCCGTTAGGCACTGTTTTTTCGAAAACACCCTGTGTTGAAGAGAAAATATACCACTATGAAGTTCGACACTGCTCAGTCTAAACCTGAAAGATGACTTTAAAGAAGACCTGACAACATCTCTTTACATGCGAGAGAAGCTTTTCCAAATGGTGCTGGGGTCGGAACTGGATTGCAATCTGAGTTGACGTTTCAAATAATCAGCTTGGCTTGCAACAAAAGTTTTACAATAGTATTTCGGCACGAATGGTTAAGCTCAACGGAAGTAACACTACTTTCTGTTTTGGGCCATAAGCCGTGCAAAAACAACAAATAATTATATAGTGGAAGTAAGCAAAAAACTGATGCACATAATGTGTGTATAGCGTTAAACATTTGTTTCAGGATTGTCTGTCGCCGCCAAACGAAGTTCCAAGACGAAACGCACCCATGGCATACTTGTGCAAACTCTTTTGTGTACTTGTTAGGGTTAGTTGTATATAAAAATAATTTTTACTGTTCGGATAACGGGAATATCCGTATATTTGCATTTCAGCTAACCCATAGGTTCTCAACCTTTGTTGAAGCTGGCAACCCTTACATAAAATTAGTCACGTCCCATCCCCTCGTTTGGAAAAAGCGTAGAAATCACAAAAACTGCGTTTTTGCAGAATCTTCATTTCCTAAGTTACTGCCCGTAATACATACTGACAGCATCAAAGAAAACTCAATCGTACTGCTTAACTTTCATACCTTGCTGCTCATGACGAACAAACATAGTGTCTTTTGTTGCAACCTCACTGAATTAGCCGCTCATACCTTGGCACGCAATAACTGAAGAGCCACGCGCAAATCGTTTGAGGAGTTCAAACGGTTCCGATACTTGTTTTTCAAATGAAGTGGTGAGTATAATACAGATACACATAAATATGTTAACGCGAAGGGCACTAGAATTTTTGTACTCAACTTCTGGTAGCTTTGCATGTTTGAACACCTGAAATCTACAATCTCATGAAAATCAATCATTTGGTTTAAAAAAGTATTATTTGGTATAAAAAGTTATCGTTTGGTATAAATATTTGCTCTTATTTGACAGGGCCTTCTCAGAACTTTTTGGAAAACTACAATTTTCTTATATATAGATGTTGGTTTGAAGCTTTTCTTTATCTGCTCATTGGAGATGGCAGTGGGGCCCCTTTGAAAGTATAGAAGGCTACTTACACATTACAGTTGCTGTTAGGGTCCCTTTGAAAGGAAGGTAGGCCTACTTTCGCATTCCATTTGTGGTGGGGGGCCCTTTGAAAGCATGGGAGCGTAGGCTACCTACATATTAAAGTTGCTGCTTGGGTCTCGTTTGAAAGCAGCACTTACGCATTACAGTTGCTGTTGGTGGCCCCCTTGAAACCAAGGTACTTTTACTTGCACATTAAAAGTTGCTGTTGGGGCCCCTTCGAAAGTAAGGGTACTTACACATTACAATTGCTGTTGGGGGCTCCTTTGAAAGCAACAATAGCTAACCACTTTTTGTGCTCTTGTGTCTGTGATACGGACCATGAGTCCGCAATAAAATATCAAAAAAATTAATTATAATTATAAAATTAAACATTGCAATTGCTCTTGAGGGCCTCTTTGAAAGCAAGGAATTTTACGTTACAGTTGCTGCTGGGGGGCCTTTTGAAAGCAAGGATCTTGCACATTACAATTGCTGTTGGGGGCCCCTTTGAAAGCAGAGTACTTACACATTACACTTTCTTTTAGGGGCCTTTTCAATGAAGTTTAAAAGCAGAGTACTTACACATTTCAGTAGCTGTTGGGGGCCCCTTTGAAAGCAGATTACCTTGCAGTTGCTGTTGGGGGCCGTTTGAAAGCAAAGTACCTGCACATTACAGTTTCTCTAGGGGGACCCTTTGAAAACAGAGTACTCACTTATGATCTACTTTGTAGTACTAAGTTTTTCACCGAAAATAAGGAAAATTTACGTGCGTAACACCTCAAGGGGGGCCCGAGGCAAGTGCCTCACTCGCCTCCCCTTAAACACACCACTGATTGTAGTATTTGGTATATGGATAAATTTAATAAAAATGTCACAGTTGAAGAGAAAGTATCCACGAGAAACAGCAAAAAGAAGGAAAAAGAAAGGAAGGATAAAGGCTTATGAAAAATGAAAGGTGTCCTGGACAGCTTTTACAAAAATGAAGTTGATAAATACATGCTTTAGAAAATTTATATTTTTATCTAAGGATTTATTTTTTGTCTCTGAGTTGAAAAGGTTAGACAAATTTCTCATTTCTTGTGATGTTGTAGGATACCTTAGTGACCATTTCCATCAAAAAATAAGACATCATGCAATTGTTAGTCTATAACAGAGACCACACTACATCTTTTAATTAATAGGACATTTTCTTTTTAGTTTACAAAGTAATTTTGTATTGTTGCTGTTGTGCTGCAAGGACTGTTAATAAGCAAGGCCACATTCATGCTTCTTATCAGGTAGCAGAAATGGTATTTTTTGAATACTAGGAGTAGCCTACTCATTATTTCTGCAGATATTTTAGGTGGTTTGAATGAACATACGCTTGAAGTCACAGGTTATTTTAATCTTGACTAGTAAATGGTTGGTTAAAGGTAGACTTGGTTAGTGATGTTAAAGTTTTTTTGACAGCCCTTAGTCAGTATAACTTGAACTGTTTTTTCTTAGCATAATCAATTGTGTAGGCTACTTGCTGCAGTAGAAATGTTTGCGATAAGGTATATGATGAATTATTTCCTTCTTTTGCGCATTTATCAAACAACTGGTGTCAATTCAAGATGAGGGCAGCATTGATTCATCCAGCCTCAAAGCTTTCCAGAACAAGTGTCAGATTGGATGCTTTTGTATGCTATTAGTTAAAAGGATAAAATTTAAAACAAATTTAGTGTTTCCAATCTTCTTGGTTGCTGTTTATATTGTATTTTCATGGATTCCCATAAAGAAATGAATGTGAACAAATCCAGGATACCAACTACCAAGCATTTTTTCAAAGGTGGAAAATGTGAAACTTTCAAAGGGGTAAAAACTTTGTAGTTTATTGATGGTGAATGTAGAGAAATGGGGCGCGAAAATGAGCAAGTGGGGGCGATGCTAACTTGCTGTTGGCTTTAACTTTTGTGTTGCCAGCCTTGTCTTGCCAACTTTCAGTGTTTTCCAAGTTTTGTATCATGAACATCACTTCCGCATTTTCTCCCTTTTTTTAGAAAATTTCTCCTTTTTAGTTTTGCCTCGGGCCCCCCATCCCTAAACCCACCACTGCCTAGGGCCGACGCTCCCTAAAACCGTCCCTGATCAATGGTATTCAAATGCTTGCAGTAGCTTCAACACGAACCTTATTTGTTTGCTGAAATGAAAGTAAGCCATTCAGTGTGCGGCCCTCACGAAGATAATGACATAATTTTTGGCCCAGTGAAACATTTCTGCTGGCAAAGCTGCTTTACACCTTTTTACCACAGGCTCTCTCCGAACCATATTCAACCCGCACCCGCACGCATAACTCCGTGGGTTCCCACACCCGCCCCGCAAATACGGGAACCCGCAACCCGCGCGGCTTAACCGCCTTGCGCAAGGCTTCAGCACGTGTCGTACAATCGCATCACCGGCCATCTGTAGCGTGATAATCGGCGTGAAGCAGAAATAGCAATTTACATTGTTATTAGTAACGTTAGCTGGAATAATTAGGCTATATAATGTTCTTTTGAGTAATAGCACTTGCAAACTTTCAAACATATCGGTTCTTTTGAAAAAAGTACCTACAAACACTTATTCTGAAAAATCGCATTTCCGACCTCCGAAAATCTTATTTCGGACCCTCAGGGTTCCGGGAACCACCGGTTGGGAACTGCTGAGCTAAGCGGTTGACAGGATAATTACCGCTAATTGTTGTACATTTCATTTCACGCGATTTCGGGATGAATTGATTGTAAAATCGTTGCACAGTTTTATTGTAAATGTACACACGTGCACTGTACGAGCGCATATGAAGAAAATCATGCATTGTTAACATTTATTACTTCTGCAACGCATCAATTGTTTTTTTGCCGCGTAAACGAGACCAGAGTTTTGTAGCAAGAGTCCACATGCTTTAAATGACTTTCCTGCTTTCGCAGAAGTGGTTTGGATAGTAAGCAGAGTTTCATAAAGAGTTGAAAGATTGACAAGCCCTTAACCCTGCAATACTATCGCGGGTCTCCCAGACCCGGGTCAAATGAGGTCATCTACGTGAAACTACGGAAGCGGAAGTCGGCCCGTTTTCAACTCTTCAGTAGCTTCATGATTTTGTGTGACTTGTAAATAGGTGCGCTTGAGGTCATCCACGTTCTTCTAGATTTTGCACAGGGAGTGAGTCCGGGTCTGGCAGACCCAACGAAAGTATTAATGTGAGTGACTGGGTAATGCTGACCCCACGTTATGGTTAGAGGGAGTTTTGTTCCAGGTGGCTGTAAAAAGCTGAAACTCACTCAGTGCGTGCTTCTACGGTCTTGTTAGCAGTATACAAAAGGAGAAATTCTTCACGCCCATAATTTTTTTATGAGTAATTCAGTTCAGGCATATATGACACCTTGGCTTACATGTAGCCTACTTACTTTTCATCAAAAATCGTATGATATTACAGTACAAAGTAACTTTGTTAGTACTCAAACTGCTCAGTGAGACATATTTTCAGTGTAGTTTTCGCAAGTCTTTTTAATCATAAGACATAGTCTTTTCATGTTATGTTTGTTGTACTGTACCTAAATTTGCAGATAATCTAACAAAAAATTGTTTGTACTTTGAACACACAGACGGCTAGATATTAGAATTTGGTGGTTCCAAACATCGCTACTGCGAAAGGTAGATGTGGAACTAAGTGGATAAAAGAATTAAATTTGTTGTACATTTGAATTTATCAACTAAATATTTGTTCACATTATATCAAAAAAGGGCCAATATATTTTGCACGTGCTATATACACAGCCAGTGGCGTATCCACACCAAACGTTTGTGGAGGGTCAGTCAAATAGGGGGGCGCCAAAGTCGTCACAGACCCGTTCACAACAGACAACCTTCATAATGGGTCTGTTATGAATGTAGTGTGTTGTGAACATTTTTGGTATTCTCAATATAAAAATTTTTTGATATTCTTAATATAAAAACGAAGGAGTATAGCAGTATGTTATGGTCCTTACGGATAATTTTATTTGTTGAAAAGTAAAAAAAAAATTAACATAATTTTCCGTTTCGAAATGTCGATTTTTTTCATGGTTCATCTTTCGTAAAAATTGTGCCTGGATCTGATACAGTATTTGTATGAATAATTTAAACTTTGCCGTGGGCGCCATTTTGCATAGGCGCGCTAGTGTGCATGTGCACGACAGCATTAATTTTATCGGGGCCGCAGATCGGGGACCCTGTTCAGGAGTTCCACGAAAGGTTTTGGTTGATGTACTTTCAAAATTAAGCATACAGCCTAAGGCAATTTTCATGGCCGTCTTGATTAAATTTTTCCCCTGAAAAAACAATATATTACAATATCATTAAAACAAGTGGTAAGAAGCATAGCTCCAGTGAGGCCTTTAAACCCCACAGCACGTTACCAGCATTCACACAAGTTGAAGTAAAATCAAATAAAATAACTTCAATTTTTGCGAAGCAGTCCTTGAATTCGTAAGTCATCATTATTGTGCGTAGATACTATTCAAAAGGTCTTTTAACGGAGGCGTTTGATTTGCATGTAAACATCTCGTAAGTTCTGAGAAAAACTGCAAACTGTGCATGTTATCTTGGCAAAACATTGACGGTAAACTCCGCACGAAGAAGATATTATTCAATGAAAAATAAGAAGCGGTACTGATCCCCAAACGCCACGGGCACGTAGCAAAAAAATAACATCGATTACTTTCGCGAAAGCGAACCTGCAGCACAGATGCATTCGATCGTGCTTCTCAACGATAACTGCACGAGTTGACGCTAAGCTGTCATTGAATGTCAAAATTTTTGCTCTTAAGAAGCAGTTCACAGCGATGAGAGCCGATTTCGTTTCATCAGTTGGCAGCAGTGTATGCTTGACGCACGCTCATCTCCCAGCCAGTTATTAGCGAAGAGATGGTGCAAGAAGAATCAGTCAGTCTCTCAAGTCGTTGTCGCACAATCGCCTCGAGGTCGTCGAGTCCGTTTGACGCTCCTGAAAATAATTGTTTGCATTTAAGATTATAACGTTTCAGTTCCATGAACACGTGGCGGAACTTTGACACTAGTCTTCGAAAACATCATAATTTGTCGCCTAGGTTGACAATACGAATTGTTCGCATTTTATGTTCAGTTTATGTGCAAGGTCAGGATGTACTACTAAATCCAACACACGCCGCTTAGAGGTAAACGACCCACAGAGGAAGAATAGTACCACCGCCCAAGCTTTTCAGCTATACCGAGTGTACAGGGGCGTAACAAGGTTAGATGAGGCCCAGGGCAAGATGCAAGTTTGGCGCCCCCATGTTCTAGCCTGAGATTAGTGTTTCCATCCCGGGTTTTCCCGAACCAGAAACCCGATTTTTTTGGCTAATTTCTACTGCCCGAAACCCGTTTTTTTTCAACCACGAAACCCGGATACTTTAAAAAAAACTGGAATTACTGTTGCATTCAAATATTAGTGATTCTGATAACACTGAAATTGCAGATTGGGGCGTGTAACGGCCAAATTAGCATGTTTGAACCTTCAACTATTATCATGAGCCACGAGGTGCGATTTTGCCTGTTGACCATCATACGTTCGTTGTTGGTCCGTTTGCAACATCGTTCAATTGACCTATTCAGGCGGATTGTGACGTCGTTTTGCCCATAACAGGTGTCCACGCGAGCTTTAGTCTTTTCGCTAACCTAATTAAATAACTACAATGTAAGGTAGTTCTTCAAAGCTACGCCGTAGTTTCGTAGTTACGAGTTAGTTCATTTATGCGCAGATATGTGTTGGTTCACATACAAATTGCGATTCTTTGCTTTTCAGTTTGCGAGAACTTTCTAACAGACATTAGGCTTTCCTTTAGAAGCGACTTTAAATAGATCTTTAATCATACACGTTCAGTTTAAAGACGTTATTAATCAAAGAAAGGCATAAGCTTAAAGCCATTATCTTATACTGTAAAATAAGGCTCAACAAACACCAAATTGCAATTCGTGCTCCGTTATAGAAAAAAAAGAGTGTCAAGCACTGAAAGTTTAATAAACCATTTGAAGTCAAAGCACAGAATCCATGTTGCCAATGAGAGCGAAAACCACACAACTAGATCATAAATTGTGAAAAAGAAAATGAATCTTTTTGAGGTTACAAAGTAGAGGTCAAATAACCTTGAAAAGCTGTACCATGCCTTAATTACAATCAAGCCCACATCAGTGGAGCCAGAGAGGTTTTTTTCAGCCACGTTACTATTTGTCGCAAAACTCAGAAACAGACTGAATGGCAAAAGCATGCTTTGATTTTCATGCGTCAGTATTATAAACATCATTAAAAACTGTGCTTAACTTAATTAATAAATAATTCGCTAATAAATTGCGCAAGGACCAACAGTAGTAATTTCACAATGATATTGAGTTTTTATCGGTCAAATCGCATTCATTTCAAAACCCGAAAAAAATTGGGTTTTAAAATTTTGCGCCGAATTGGAAACACTACCTGAGATCGTTCGGAAACAAATTTACTGTATTGATGAAAGTACTTGTGACATTGTTGGGACTTTTCGGCGCCCGGGGAATTGTGTCTCCCTTTCTCCCCACTGGTTACGCCCCTGCGAGTGTAACTAAACCGTGGATGTTCACCACTTATAAGAATATGAGTAACTGTGTTCATCAAAACCACTTAATGTAAAAAACTGCATCAGCAACGTGCAGAAAAGTTCCGGGTGCTTCTCAGTGGTAGCTATTAAAAATGGTATACTATTGCAACCAGACTGCAACCGGCACCAGGACTACTGCTGGCTTCGATGATCGCCACCCGGGAAAGTGCCGCCAAAGACATATTGACTTCTTTGCATTTATTGTCATGAAGGCCATTTGAACTTCACAAGAATGTAGTGTATAACAACCCTTTCTTCATCCTCTGACCACTTTAAAGAAACGTGACTTGACTTTGAAACTTGTGGGTGGAAAATGTCTTGTCTATATCATTAGCCTTAGCCCACATCTTCACAAATATTCTTAAGCCACTGCAAAACTATTTTTTATTGACCTTTTCAAATTTCACACAGCAAACTCTTATACACATTATCGCATCGAATTCATTCCACGCACTTAAAAAACGCGTTGTTTGCGTTCATTTTACGTTCTGTGCATTCTTTTACCTTAGCTTTTGGTTTGTGAATTACATCATTAAATGGCAGCAACGGCAACGTTGCAACTCACTTGTGCTGCACTATGTTGAAGCAATATTATCGTAGAACAAACGTACTTAACCACCGTGGCGCGGTAACTCCTATACATGCCGCAACGCGATTTACAAAAGTGAATTTGATAACTTTTATGTGATGCGTAAAACGCATTACCCAAGGTGGCAGTTGTCCGGGTGGCGCAGGGGTGTAGTGCTAAAAAAGAAGTGTGGGAACGCACCTGATGAACTAGCCATTTTAAACAGCACTTCCAACTCGTTTTTAAGCTAATTCTTGTGACAGTTGTCCAGGTGGCTGCAGTGCGGATACCCAGCCTTTGACCACAGTGAGTACTGATCTGTAACCGAGTTTTTCAGAACGTATTTTGAGGTTTCGACAACATTTCTGCAACTCACGTTTGCCGAAGAATATCGCGCATGGTTGTTAGGATTTTGAGCGTGATGTCAAAGTAACCTTTTGTCCTTTCGTTTAGCTTTTCTTATTCTGCAACCACCCACCACGCTAGTGCCTGTGGTGCAAGCAAGGTAGAATGACAACGTTAATATAACTATGCGAAAAAATTTGGCGCACGAAGGGATCTGCCTAAAAGGCAGTCAAAGACAACACTCAACGGACGTGAACACGACCGGGCAAAACACCGTAAACATAGCAATAGAACTTAAACAAGAAGATAACAAATCCTTCAACACGTTTTTACCAGCGATAAAGCTGTGTCGCCTCACGAATGGTTGGTTTCGGTGACGACCAAACTAAATGCAAACACTTGCGTATATTCGCTAGCGTTGGAAAAACTCTTGAGGGGATATCAAATCACAATAAAATTGAAGTTAGGTAGTTAATTTGAGCCTGGGTGTTGATAAATGCAACAAGCAGGATCGTAGAATAAAGCTTGAAATAGACGCTTTTTTCTACAATCCCCTATATTCTTTCACATGATACATCAAAATTTCTTCCTAATACCGGTGGTGAGCGAGCGCCTTGAAATCCTTCCAGCAACTAGATATTAAAATCACGGGTCTGCTGTCTGCGCTCAAGTAATTATTCCCACCAACGCGAAGCAGTCGAATCTACCAGCAAATTTTTTGAAAGTTACGAAAACCAGTTGGCTAATCCCTCAAAAGTTTGCAGCAAACCTTTCAATTGCACATGCCCACGCATTTACATTGGCTGTGATTATTGTCGCATATGTAGATTTATCGTACAAGTTGCAGAAAGCGCTTCATACAATAACTCTGTAACCAACCGCTCTCACCTTTCTCGCTAGAGCCGTCGCCCTCGGACGACCTGGCGCTGTTATTGCCGTGTGGCGTCTGAAACATCCAATCCACGCTCTGGTCAGGATAAGACAGAGGCACGGAAAGCACCAATGGAGGAACAAATGGCAACATAGGATCATCTGCAGCATTAGTGTAAAACGTCAGTGGTTCGAAACATTATCATATATTGCAACACAGCATTCAGGTTTGCTCAAATTTGCATGCATGTTTCAAATTTTTGAAATGCAATACTACGGCCCACTGCAGACGCACCTTGCGACCTGTTGCTGTTTAGTCTATAGAAAACAAAGAAAAAAAACAGTAGGGCTAAAAAACTCTTCAAGTGGCGAAAATCGTGTGTTTTGCATTTCCGAATAACGCAGCCCATGGCTTTACAGATAACGCAAATAGATTCAGCAACATGCACGTGGCAAATCAATACGCAGCGAATAGCTTTTTACCCAAAGAACACAAAATCCGTATGGTTCCGTCATCTTTATTATGTGTCTGATCAATCTTCATCTTGAACCTTGAATCGAGGCGAGCTATTTCCCCTTGCACCACGTCTGGTATTTTTTGTCCTTCTTTTTTAGCTTTTAGCTCCTGCACCGCCCGCTGCAGACACTCTCTTTTATTGGGTATGTAATCCGGTCTAAAAAAAGATAGTTTTTCTTGCAAAGCTTTCGCCACATACAGTAAGAAGCTTGGGTCAACTGAATGAATCTGCTGAGTTTAGCCCGGGCCATAAAAATTGAGGAGTTGATGTCAAATTGCGAATTTGGATTGTGGGAGATCCTGACTATAGTGGGATAAAAAGGCAAAGTATGCGGCTAAAGCCGTTTTTGCATCTGAGGAAACGCACGGGAAGCTGGAGTGTTTTCGCTTTCAGGAGCGCTCAGCTTACGTTGGAGTGATTTTTTTCGGTTATATGGCATGCTTACGACTAAGTTGATGGATCTGATTCTTATGGCATATCGTTAGAAAGTTCTGCAAAAAAATATCCGGCATCCTACAGATTCGCATTATATACTGATCCAACAGTAATTATATTAAAGAAGCGCAGATAAAACAGGTATTTTAAGAGCTGGAGCATTTGGCATTTCCAGAGGTTTGAGCCAGGGGGAAAACCTTTGCTGAAGCTTCCAGCTTTGGATCAAATAGTCTATTAATAGAGGTGGCACATAAAAATGTAATCTCTAAAATCTCTTAGGCCAGGGGTGGGCAAATAGCAGCCCGCGAGCCAAATGTGGCCCGCCACAGCGTTTTCAATGGCCCACTGCAGCATTCACGAAATATGTTCAAATCTGAAATTTCCTCCAACTTAGTAACTTAACCAATATTTGCTTCTATTTCTATTAGAAGGTACGGCCCTCCGCTGAATGCGACCTTCTCAAAGTGGCCCCCGAGCCAAATTAATTGCCCACCCCTGTCTTAAAGGAAAAGCTTTATTTGGTGTTGTTCAGTCTTCTGATCAGTTTGGTACTTTTTTCTTAAATTCGGTCGAGAAATGAGTTGGTGCAGGCCAAAAAACATATACAGGGTCGATTTCCCCCCACACCCAATTCGGCATCTCGGCTCCCCTGTTGTGGAGGCAATTCGAAGTTTTGTTCTCCCCTGGTGAACATAAAGTTGTGTGGCATGCTTTACTTCATATTCCTGATCGACTCTCACCGTTCTTTTCAAAGCACCATTGCCTCTTGTAGAGGTTCTACCCCACTAATATTTTCGCGCTTCCATCATGGCAATGAAACTTTTAAGGATATTTTTTAAAAGCGAAAAAATTGAGCAAAAATATTTAGTTTATTTGAGAAGTTGTCGTTCTTCCTGAGCTGCACTGTAATGTTTGGCGTTATTTGTTTTCCCAAGTTTCAAGTTCCTGGCAATCCTGAAGAGATCGCAAAAAGAACAAACAACAATACTCACGTCGAGTAATCGCCGCAAATGGTATGGAGAGCCGGCTCAAATGTTCTTTTCAAGGTATGATTCAGCAACGGTGATTTCGTTGCAGTCGCAATTACATTTAAGAACGGTTGGCACATGTGCTGGTCGGGATTGCGCTGAAGCAGGGGAGGCTGCAGGAAAACTTCAGTTCGGTAAAGATCTTAGCGACTAGACGTGTAAAAAAATTGACAACACGTCTGATGACGTACTGGCTGGTTATCAACAAAATCAAGGTGATCGAACAGCTAAAACAACTCCAAATAAACGTCGAACATGCTAAAAAACTAGTTTCGTTTCTTCGTGTGTTTACAATACAAAATGTTTAGCTGAGCGGATTATTTTCAAAAGCGCGCGCCATTCGTGGTGCTTTGAAACACTTTTGCAGCAGTGACGAAATTTGTACCGTTTCTATATTTTGCGTTGTTTGAACTTATCATTTCTAAACCCCTCAATTTAATTGAGCACCTTTAGTTACCAAGTACCTTGGCTGCTTTAGCTCCCAGCCAGTTTTGCAAGACCTTTTCGCACTTGTCCAGAGTACCCATTTGAAGGCGTTTTGTAGGATTCATCAGGATGTCACGAAGAGTTTTCATCTTGCTCATTTCGTTCGTATAATTGTCCTCATCTTCGTTAAACTTGATAGAGACATAACAGATATTTCGACATTTCGCTTCGTTTTTTCCTGTTGTTTTTTTATTAGGTTCTAGCATTTTTACTAGAATTTTTGAAGGTGGTTCTTCACATGGGCGCGATTTTGTTGCAAAATGTGGGGGGACAAGTTGGTGTGGAACCAATATAGTCATCTGGTCCATGCAAGGTGAAGTTTTACAAATACAGACTCCAATCTTGTTTTTTTATAGAGTTGAACAGCTGCACGTGTGAGGTGAGATGTTTTGTTTAAGTTGAATAGCGTTACAAAGACGATAAATATGTTTCTTGCACATTTCCGCTCTTTGACAAAGCTACAAATATTTTGATGCTACTGAGAATCATGCATGCAGCCCCATATCTACCCAAATTTCCATTGATATCCTCTTACCAGAGGCAAAAAAAGTTTGGCTAAAAATTATCGCAGCCTACTTCACAAAATGATTTTCAATCTATTTTTAGTGCTGGTGGGTGGAGCGTGGAGAATGTATCCTTTATATCTTCCATTGTCGGCCTCTGCATACATACCTATCCCCATACCTATCTACAATGTAATTTCTGCGTACCTAACCGTCTGGTGACTGTTGCCTTGTGACTTCTGTCAGTGATGCCACTTAGCTCAGTCTTTTCACAATCCAAATTTTCAGGTTTAACATCAAATTTTAATAAACAAAATTAATGTCAAAAATTTCACTAAGAATTATACTTGCATAAAGACACGAAAATATAATTAAGATAATTCTAACTTCAACACCATGTTAAGCTGAGCAATAATCCGCGGAGTATTTTCTGCTGTTTTGGGGTTTCAGTACATAGCCATCCACGTATGGATCCACCAACGTTTCTCAATTTTTTTTCCGAGTGTTGGCTAGTGAGCCCCCCCCAGTGGCCAGCGGGCTTCTTTCAGTTCAGTTTTCCCCCTGGCTCAAACTTCTAGTTACGCAACTGGTTTATTGTCGGCACAAACATCTCAGTCAATAATCAATGAGTTAAATTTTTCCGGTGCTTAATCCTTACAGATTGGTAATTTCGTTTATTGCATTCATTCATATCGTTGATACTTAAAAGCACTAGTGTTTCTGTATGCTTTCGAGGAATCAGTCGACTGCCATCTGCTTTCGTCTTTTTGCGATGATTCAAACTTGCACATATCTCTATTCAAGTATGTACTTTCCACGATGG
>Ga0210059_1001265_pt1 | contig 37477 bp, 29 predicted proteins | sample Ectturendosymbi2_FD_188042 | JGI IMG/M metagenome (GOLD analysis project Ga0210059, IMG submission 188042) | Ecteinascidia turbinata endosymbiont from Florida, USA - Sample 2 (SPAdes) (version 2) | ecosystem: Host-associated > Tunicates > Ascidians > Unclassified | place: Key West, Florida... | reverse complement strand
TGCCTGACAGAATGTCTAAACCAGGACTTTTTGATTGACCAACCGGGACACCAGGACAAAGCCTTTGAACCCGGTCTGTCCCAGCAGTTAAAACAGGACGTCTGGTGAACCTAAGTGTATATAATGTTAGAAAGTTACGTTTGCAAGCAAATGTCTGCAAAGCTTTTGCCGAAGACAAAAGCAGTACTATTGTGGAGACTTAGTTTTAGAATGGGCAGTTTTGCAAAAGCCTGACTTCAACGATTAGTGAATAGGATTTCAATCAAAACGTTGGGGAACTATTTATCTAGCTATGTATTGACCTATAGCTCAAAAAATAAGGCCTTGACCAGGAATCAAAGATAAAATGTAGTGACCAACAAATCCCAAATATATTTTTTCGTGATTCTTACACATTGTGCTTGTGCTGAATGCATTTTTCGTAAGTCATCTGATTTACTTAAGTTTAACCAAAAACATAATGCAGCCGTATTTCCATCCAAGTGCGAAAATTTTGCTTTACAAGCAAGCCCGTAGCCAAGGAGGACATTTGGGGGCAGTGTTCCCCAATTTTTTGTGGCCCCAAAATTTGATTGTGGCCAGAAAATTTTGTTTTAAACATATAGTAAAAACCAAAATCTTTTCCCCGTAAAAATGTATTTCCCTACAAAACTTAAGATCTGATCATACCTAGTTTTGCTGGACATTCTTTCGTGTTAATCAGGTGAAACTTGTACATTTTTGCCAATTCACAGTTGTGCGTTTCATTTAATCTCAAGTATATTTTCGTGTCGTTATGCAAGCAGAACTTTTAGAATTAAACTTTTGACATTAATTTCATCCATTGAAATCTGATATTCAACCTGAAAAATTGATTGTGAAAAGACTGATCTAGTAAGTTTCATCACATGAAAAAAAAGACAATAGTCACCAAACGATCAGGCATGCAGAAATTACATTGTAGGCTAGATGGGTATGTATGCAGGGGCCAACAATGGGAGATTGAAAGGATGCATCAACCACCTGGTAAGAGGATATCAGTGGAGATTTTGACAGGGGTGGGGCTGCAGTCATGATGCCCAGCAGCATTGAAAAGATTTGTAGCTTTAAAAAAGAGCGGAAATGTGCAGGAAAAATATTTATCGTCTTTGAACGTTAAGCAACTTGAAAAAGACTTCAAATCGCGCTGTAAATCACACTTATAAAATGCATGAAAACTGATGTGTTCTGCTGTAAGAGTGATATACACGTGCGACCAATGCGATTCAGCATTTTGTGCACTCCAACCGACAGCACTGATGAAACCCAACTGATTTATGAGCGTGATTAGTCTTGCTTTTAAAACACATCTGTAAGCAAGATTGGAAATCTGTATTTATAAAACGTTACTACTGCATCGACCCGATGACTCTACTGATTTCACACTAAAGTGTCTTCCCCACATTTTACAATAAAATTGCGCCCATGGTGTGCACCACACGTTACCCTTTATGACGAAAAAAGCTGCAGTTCGGCTGCGACTACCTTCGGAGTACACCAAAAGCTCGGGATCATTGATACAAGTGTTGCCACTTCTGATATATTAACATGACATCAGATATGATATTCTCAGATAAATTTCTGATGTTTTGTCGACAAATCTGATTTTGACTGGGTTGTTGTTTTTGTTTTCCACATTTCCTCTCATTTTAGAACGAAAATGAGTTACCGGTAGATTCATGATTTTTAAGTTCCTTTCATCAATTTCTCACCCTAATGTGCGTTTGGTTATATCGTTTCAAATAAAAGAAGCTCTCTTCGCTGCGTTGAGACTAATATTTTACGTAAATTATAAACTACTTCTCCATTTGATGGCGATATTTCGCTCTGTTTCGGATTCAACGAGGGTAATCGTGGTTTGTTAGGTCTGATAATCGAAGCATTTAGCTTGTGAAACTGTAGCGCACAATTTTGATGTTATCTGATGTTGCAAAACGCAAAAATCTGATGTTAACGAGACTGACCCCGGTGGAAAAATTGATTGATACTAAACAGCAGTCAGCAACCACTAGCTTTAGCACGCAAATAGCAACATTTTCGTGACATTTGTGGAATAGGCGTGATGCACGAGTAGAGAGTCATACGCATGCCAAAAGGACGTTTATTAGGAAAAAGTTACCAGGGAAATCAACTATATTTGCATTGAACAAAACCGAGAATACTTATAGGCTATTCAGTAGCGATTACTAAAACTGGCAGACAGTCAAACTTGTAGAGAAATCAGTTGCTGTTGGCCGCCGCAGATAGCTAACACAACATAGGAATATATATAGAGTTGTATTCTTGTATCGCTTCTGAATCACAAAAATTTTGATACGACTATTTTATTTGAAACAAATAAATTTCATCACGGGGTACCTCTTGCAGCGGGGGGCCCGCAACCCCACCACTTTCTTGCAAATAAGCTCGAAACTTGTGTTTAGCGAAGTCGCTCGTGTAAAGTTTTCGTCGTTTTAGTTCAACGGGCAATAAAAACAATTTTTAAAAATGTAACAAGCCATTTGCAATTCCTTTATCAAGTCAATTAGGGCAAAGCATTGTTTGGCCACAAAAGCTTTCCGTTTTCATAGCCTTTGGTTGTTTATGTTTTAGATGACTTTGTTTAGGTTTCATATTTATAGGATAGACCGAGAGTCGAGAACGTTCATGGTAGAACAGTTGTGAAGGCTTCAACGTTTGCATTCTTTTAACTAACAGCCGACCTAGCTTAACGGAGCCGAAAAACAACAGGATTGTGTGCAGTTTAATGGTATATTTGGAAAAAGTTCAAGCTTGCAAATAAAGATCAGGAATATGTGACATGTGCCTTTAAACGGAAAACGTATCGCAGCAGTTTAATGCATAAGAATCAGGAAAAGTAACCACGTGGCCAAGAGCAAGTTAGACAACGTTTTTCACCTTGGAAACAATTATATAATACAGAAAGCAACGCAGGTAATTAGCATTAAAGTATCCAGACGACTTTAGCCATCTTGTCTGCGTCGAGAACCACCAAACACGGTAAGTCCGCTGGCATTGTAGTGAAAGGCTGGGCTGAATAGAATGTCTGCATTCTTGCATGTGGTCTTCTGTATGAACTGTATTTTTAATTTTTTTACAGATGTTCGCAACGTAAATGCTTATTTTAGTGAAAAACATTATCACACATCAACCATATTAGTCTGGTCTCTACCGGGATGTGTACTTCAAACTGCTGAACTTTGCTTATTCCTTCATCTGAAATTAGAAATTTCATCATCTTCTTCCAAAATTAAAATTGTGTTACTTACTACAACAGAATAGGCTCCATCATGTTTCCGATTTTTATTTGATTGAATGATAGCAACTAATGGAACAACAAAATCTCGTGTTTCATACTCATCTGTTTGAATCACAAAAACAGTCTGAAGCACAGTTGCTTTTCGAAAGCCAAGACGAAAAAGTAGTAGGCAACGCAAAAACGCTAATTTATAGATAAGAGAAGAAACTGTTCTTAGTAAAAAAATATGAAATTAGTAAATATCAAAGAAAGTACTAAATTTCGCACATACGAAGGTGAGCATTTACCGCCTGTATTAAAACATAAGCGAAGAACTGCTTTGAAACTTACTTTCGACATTTCCTACCTGAACAGTAAAATGTTAAAAAACTACAATATTTGGAAAGAAAAGATTCATGAAATAATACGAATTGGCGTCTAACCACTATTTTAAGAGAAATTGTTAAGTTTGTGCGTTTCAAATCAATTAAGAGGACACCTTCCAGTGTGAGATATATAACATGCATATTTACAAAAATTTTTTTTGAAGATTTAGGAAATGCAACCCAATGATTTGGTCAAACTTGTAGAATAAAGTCTGATTAGATTACAATTTGCATAAGCTGCGCATAATTTTCCGTGCTCTTCAACTTTTTCGGTTTAAAGATTTTACTTTAAACGGCATTTAGAATAAAGAATTGATTTTTCATCTCTTACCAGCCGAAAGCAGCTTTTAGTCAAAAGTGAATAAGAAAAAAGGAAACTGCTTCTTCTTCAATGAAACCATCTGAACAAATGCATTTGCAAAACACCCGAAGTCAAACAGCAAAAATACCTCAACAAGAGCTGTTTCAAACAATGTCGATGGGTTTTTTGCAGAAATTAGAAATATGTTAATGATAAAACTATCGGTCAAACCAAACCAAAAGATATAATGTTGACACTTCAGTAAGCACTGCTACTACTGGCAACACGGTGAACTATGAAGATTGTCGCTATGTTTTTTTTTTACGAAATACAAGAGCAAGATCATCAGGGAAGAATTACGTCGAAGACATTTTAATATTGCCTTTTTGAATTTTCTTCATAGTTCTTCAGAGTATCGATTTTTTTAATTATCAGCTTGGCTCCAAGGATCAAATAAGCTTTTTCATAAAAGGCATTGAGCCATTGTCTGTTTAGAGCTGATGAAAAAGTGTGAACGTCTGTCTGGTGGTCGCAATATAACCATAATCAAATTATTTTCTTAGAAAACGTACCACTACAAAATGATGGCACGTTTACGAAAAATATAATATTCCGGTGAAACAAGCTTTGACCAGACTACTTGGTTGTTCTTTACTGGTCTCGGGGAGGATCGTCTATCAAGGTTTTTATCTGTTCCAGCCGATTGTCGTTGACAACACCATCAAGAAAGTCGACTCTGAGTCTCCCCGACACGAGCATTCCTGAGAATAAAAACATTAACATCTGATTTCTGTGTGACACATGTGTTCTCCTGATGAATTTAGTTTCTTGCTCTTCAAACACGCGACGGTAACTGGCTTGCATTTTCTATGCACTTTGAATGGTGTTTTTTGGCAGATTATTGCAAGGGAACCAAACGAATTTTCATCTCAATTTTTGGTATGAATCCAAAACGTTTTACTCAACCGTGTCAGAAATTTTCGAACTATTCTGTGAAATACTGCACTGCTGTACATTGCAAAAAGGCTAGGACCTTCAAATAAAAAAATTCCGAAATCAAAATTTACATTTTTGTTTAATCAAGTGCATTTAGCATGCCCCCTAGAATTCCATAAATCAATAAATTTTGCAATATTGTAAACTTACCAAGCCAACCTCGAGGAGTAAAGTTTGCTTGCACTGTGCATGGTATAATATGACGTTTCAGGTCCACGGAATATAACGCTTCTCGCTTGCAGTAAACGCTTCTGGAGTAATTCTCAGAAATAAGCATGATGACGACGCAGGCCTTCTCTATCGCTTGAGCCATGCAGTCCATCATATCACTTCTCATGTTGCTTCGATCAATCCAAACCTGATAACCGTTTTGCTGCAGTCGATCTGCAAGCTGAAAAAAAGAGATTGTAATTAAAAAAGGCAGCTGAATTATGCTTTATGAAAGAAATTTAATTCACAGCAACTCTATTTACCGAGAACAGTGCAAACAACAAGCCGCTTTTTCTGTAAAGATACATGGAATGCAGCATCATGGGTTTGACCAGCAACTTTGGACTGAAATGTTGTAGCTTAGTTTCATCCAAGATAGCAAGACAAAACTAACTGTGCGCAATCCCTTCAAGATAATAAAAATTGCCTATCCCTTCAAGATAAAAAAGCGCAATCCCTTCAAGATAATAAAAATTTGTCTACAAGGTAAAATATGTTGCATGTAGTGCGACACATGACCTCAAAAAACTTTTCGTTGATTGCGTTAATGTTTTTCCAACGTCAATGCTCTAAAGAGCCTAACCTCATGTTTTCAACTTTCCCATACCACATTTACCGTAAGCGCAATGCTTTGGCTGGCCCAGTTGTAGCTGATCATGACGTGGCCCTCTCTTTCAGCACGTTGTTCAGTATTGACTGGAGCAACCGCTTTATGCTGGGCCGATGAGAAGTTACATGTGCAGATAAAGTTGAGCAAGCCGTCACAGCAATTTGATGTGTCTTGGCTGAAAAAAATGCAAAAATACCCCATTATCACGAAATGGAGCCAATGATGAAGTCGTATGTGGCGTGGTGATTCGCCACATACAACGTTGAAAACGTAGCAGTAATGGCAGAGTCTACCTAATTGAGTGGGGAATCGCCTAGTATTACTGTTACGCGGAGTGTCGTCGGTTCGACTCTCACTTTGGTTGACTCTGGGCGACGCAGCATTATGGTTGCAGCGCTTGTCGTTGGTTCGTCGCTTCAACGAAAAAAAGTTTTACGAAAGCATGAAACATCACGAAAAGGCTTCGAATTTAAAAAATGTAAGGAAACCACGTAAGGTTGGATAAAATGGGTCGAACGCTCACACAACGAACTTGCAAGCTGCAAGCTTTGCAGAATACAGCACAAAAATTCATAACATGGCTAGACCTAATCCGGTCTAATAGTCATATTGTCTTTCAGTTCGGAACTTTGACGTTGCGAACTTTGAAACAAACTGATGCACTGTATCTGTACTGTAGATACGATAGTAAAAATTATCTGTGAACTTGGTCACGTTTGATTGAATCAGTTGTGGGTGAAACGGAAAAGGAGACTTTTTGGTAAAACTCGAAACGTTGAACAACTATGATCAATTTTGGCCATGGCAAATTTATTAACTGATCACTTCAGCAACTAAGGTTAACTTGAGAAAGTTTCATCTTTTAAATTAGAGACCGTAAAGACTCAGACTTCACCAAATAAGGACCAGAAAAAACACCTGAATGCAACACTCATGGTGGTACACGAATTGCTTCGTATCGGCGTACTACAATAGTATATTGATTTGGCAAAACTGATTAGAAGCAAGACCTTTGAGTTAGCTGGAATACTTTCCCACAAACGTGGAATATTTTTCCTGCACTTTTCAAAACTTTTTTTTGACTAAAATCATACCACTGTTTTTTTGTGGATTGCTTTATTTTTTTAACTAACTTTCAGTGTTTCGGTTTAAAGTAGCCTTATAGTCAATTTGCTTAGCATCTTGCTAGAGAAGTGCGACAATCATTAGATTGAACTCAGTTATAGAGATAGACGAAAGATACAGGTACGCACTGTAAGAAAGCAAAATTTCTGGACCGTTTCACTTTGTTTGTACAGTCCTTATCCTCACGTTTCTGCGGAAGTGTTTCCAAAGTAACGCGTCTTGCTTCTAGTGCCTTGTTTGTTCTAAAATGCTGAAGTTGCGTGAACTGTGCGTTGATTTGAAAAGTGTTCAGCCACAATGCAGAAAGTGGAGCTTAACCCAAACCACGGCTGTAGGCTTGATGGATTACGTTTTTACATTTTTGGTGACATCATTTTATTGCACAAGGTTTACTACGAAGCAACGCCGTTAGCTTTCAATCCTTAGGATCATTCAAGCAATAACTTTGATTTTTAGATACCGCTTTTCACCTCAAACCTTAATATTAACGTCAGAACACTGCAATATCTACAGAATGTTTTTAACATGTGTCGCACATTACCGTCTAAATCAAATACGCAACGCACGTAGAAGATGCGGAAATTTCCGAGTTTCGTGTGAAAATTCTATTGAATCGAGGATGATTATTCAAAACTGAGGTGTTTTCTTTCGTCAAGGTTAGACCAGTTAAAATCTCCATTGCTGCAGACACATTGAGTTTTCCTTAAAAAAAATCAAAGATAATGTTAAATTCAACCAAGCCAACATCTCTAAAACTTCTTATTTTCCCTGCAGATTTGATTTGTATAAATACATAAACAACTTGCATTCATAAAAAACAAGACAGATACCATACGGGCAGCATAACTTTTGGGCTTCATGATATATTAACGACGAAGAAAATGAGACATGCTTTTGCATAATCAACGCAGCAGGCAAGTATTTCGATCGGGTTCAGGGATACAAGATATACGCTGAGTTGTCCATTTATTTCCGCTACATTTACGAGAGCAGTTTCATAGAACTGCACGAGCCGTGAACACCAGCAGGCTGTCATGGGTAAAAACAAACCCCTGCATCGGGTTTGCTCTGTCACGCCATGGAGCCTGAAACGCGCTCTGTATGTGTTACAAACGGCCACTCATTACGCCGTCACAGCGTTTATACAGTTCCATTTCATTGCTACGCTGCTTCTAATGTCCACCCTTTTTTAAGGTTTCCCATACCGTAGTTTCTAAATATCTCTAATCCGGTTTAGCAACTAACTTCTTGCAAACTGCAAAGGTTTCATTAGAACGCCACGTGCCCAGCTAAACAAGCCGTTCACTTATCACAGCACATTGTTCGTTATCTTTCGCAGGATTGGCGTGCGCACATTAGTCGTGATGATCTGCCATATGTTATTTTTCTAATCTTAGCAAAATCATCAACCGGCATCATAACTTTAGGTTTAAATGTTAAATCAGACCCAATGTCTGAAACAACGGTTTCGTCAGGTAAAAAACAGCCTCAACATAATTTTTTCTATGGCAAGATTCCAGTAATTAAGAGCGCTCATGGTCGCCCAGATGATAACTGTTAAATGCTTCGGATCCGGATCTGATTAGTTTATAGCATTCGTCCATATCACATACTTCACAAGAACAAATGTCTATAACTAGACCAAACGTTACATTTCACTAGAAAAAAATGTATCAAGCACAATCTGTGCCAGATGAGGATTTCGCTCCACCATTGCACACATACAGTAGATTTACATTTAACTCATGTCGCACTATACTTGACAACAAATGGCTTTTACTTTTATCCACTACTTCCAGCACGGCGTCAAGAATTGGTGATCGAGCTATGACTTTACTGTTGTCGTCGTCAGCAGCTAAGACCGCAAGCGACGAAAGCAGATCAACTTCATAACTTCGCAGCAAATCGGCCAGACTCCGATCCAGGATGAACTCAATAAAAAATGAAATACTGAAAGCAATGTAAATGGCAAAAACATTTTGTTTAGCCGTTTACATTCCGTTGGAGGGCACTCATATCAAGAACGAAATTACCAACAGTGGAGTCTGTTCGCTCAGTTTAAATGCATTGGCAGAATGCTTAGATTTAGTTTCTGTTGAGTTTTAGAAACGGCATTAGACGATCAATCGCTCTTGGAATTTATCTTAATTTGTGGCAAGTGCTTGCACTGTTAATCTACAGTATTGCAAGCAATTTCTGCAGGGTACACGAGACTACAGTTACTGCGTGGAATTTGTGAGATATTAGAATTGGAGAAAGGCTGCCGGATATGCGTGGAAAGACTGTGAGCAGGGGCGGATCCAGAGGAGGAGGAGGCGATTCCTCTAAAACCTACGAAAGTAACCTTATTCACCATAATTTTGTACAATTCCGAATAAAACATTCATGATATGAGGTCATTTCGTCTTCTATTGTTTTGCCACAACAGTTTTGTGAAGCATACTTCATCTTTCTTACAGGTAGCGAAGTTGTTATGAGACTTGGCTACCAAATATTACTGAAATCGCTCCGCCTAAACTTACTGGCTGGATCCAACCATGTCTGTGAGTGCTGCTCTGCGCAGCTCTACACAAAGGCTTGTGCTGCAGCAGCATCAAGAATAAGCTTTTTGTCGTGCAAAACAGATTCCTGTTCTTTACAGTTTTTCACCTTGCCTCGAAACTGTTTTTCACGGCGTTAAACTTTTTTTCTCCTGCCGTTTCAATGATCCGAGCAGAATGTTTTTAACGCAACGTGGAAATATTTTACTGTTGCCCAGTCAAAAAAGTATTTTGTTCCTTTGCGTTTTGCAAAGTTTGTTCTCTGCATAAGCGAAAGAGCTTTCCCCAAAAGTTTAAAATGCGCTCAAGTACTCCGCAGTTATAAGGGGGTTCCGAATGATTTGAGTACCAATTTCACACCCACCTCCCTCCTCACACCCATAAATAATATTTAAAAAAAAAATATGCAATACACGTTTGTACATCTATCTTGATCAGGATAGTATTTTATATAGCCATCAATCCGGGTTTAAAAGGGTTTATCTACGCCATTAGCAATACATGATATGCAGGAGTATATACTCGAGAATCTAGAAATAGGGTTTATTACCTAAAGTATCTTTTGTGACCGGTTTAATGCATTTGACACTACACATCTTGATGCATTGCTGTGGAAATTGGATAATCTTTTTGAAAGACGAGGTTTATCTCTCAAATTGCTAGTTAGCTAGTTGCAAGAACAACAGCAGTACACTCTCATTGATGGCTGTATATCATCTATTCTCAATATAATCCAAAGAGCACTTCAAGACTCATCGCTTGGCCCCATGTTATTTGCAGTTTATACTGATGATTTAGCAATGATAACAAAACTGTGTTTTTTGCTGTTTCCTACACTTTTCGCTGATGACATTGTCTTACCCATCTCAGGAAACAATGGCACGCAACTGCAGAACATATAGAATATGGAGCTAGTTAAAGTTGATCAATGGCTCCGATAATTTGTTCTTGAATTGTTCAAAGAATGCATACATGATTATAAGTCGTAAAAGCAAAGAATTTATTCATTTTCATTGTAAAAATCAATGAAAAAACTATTACCCGGACAGCTTGGGTCAAGTATTTTGGCGATTTCACGAATGACAAGCTGATTTGGTCTAACTTGGAAAAATTTTCTCTTGTCATAAGCGTACGGCATGGGGTTGCGGGGGGTGCGGTTGCATTCCCAACTTTGGAAAATTTGCCATTATTCTGGCAAAAATTTTCAACATTTCGACAAATTACACAGCTACATCCGCATTTAAGTGAGGTAGTGTCCATTTTGTCATCAGATGCAAAAGCTCTGCAGAGACTATTTTGTCATTCTGTTTTGCCTCAGCTGGCAAAACAAACACTGCCTTTAAGTGAACATGAAGCATTTGGTAATTCCAATAGACTTCCAATTTGGACCAATTAAAAATATTTATTCACGTTTTGGGTAAAATTAGGAACATTTGGGTAAATGTGGAACATTTGGGTATGGTCCAACAGCTTCAAATAAATCTGGGGAAATGAGCAAAGGTTCATTCAATTTTGGGTGAAATTAAAAATATTTACATAAATTGGAAACATTTATGATGAAGTTCATCAATTTACAAAAACTTCATTCAATGGTGGGCAACTTCAAACAGTCTTATCCAAAACAGGGCTATATAAAAAAGCGCCATTGAAATTTGAGTAAATTTTGAAATGTCTGGGTGAACTATAAACCTTGATTCAAATTCGGATAAAATTAGAAACATTTGAGTAAATTTTAACAACCTCAATCAAATGTGAGCAAATTAGAACAACGTCATTCAAATTTGGGTGAAATTGAAATAAAACTTAGGTAAATTCCAACAGACTAAATGGACTTTGAGCAAATGGCGGTAACTCCATTCGAATTTGGGCCATGTGGAACAGCTTCATTCAATTTTGGGCAACTTCAGGTGGCTTCATTCCAATTGTGGTAATATGAAAGGGTTTCTTTGAAATTTGCATACAATTAGAAACATTTTGGTAAATTCCAACAGCTTCAGTCAAATTTGGGAAATTGAAATTACCTCATTCAGACTTGGCACGATTGGAATCATCTGGGTAAATTTGAAGAGGTTCAACAAGATTTGCATGTACTCTGTTATAAACATTTGGGTGATTCCAACAGCCCAAATTAAATTTGGGCCAATTGAAAAACCTCATTCAAATTTGGGTAGAGTTTTGCAGTCCGGTTCCAACCCATTTTCAACAGAATTTCCTATAATCCGGGTCCAGTCCAATCCAAGTCCAGTTCAATGCTCATCTCTGCAGCGTACGTGGAGGTTTCCATGTAGCAGGTGGTCGGGACTTTGTGCTTTGAGATGTATAGCGCTGAAAACATGCTTTTTGGAGAAGTGCGGGACAGGATATCAGAATGTGAAACGTGGAAATCATGAGGGGTACTGGGTAGATTTAATGCAATCTGAGATCAGTATTGCCAGTGTGGCCTTCTTTCAACTCCTTTGGTTTTTTTACTATTGAAAAAATGCCAAATGACATTTGACTCCCTTTGGCCTTTTCTGGCCGGTTATATTTTTTATGTCAATTTGGGATATTTTAAGATGATTTGGGCAGATTTCTCGGCACTGACAGATTTCTAGACGCTGTTTCTGGACCCAGAATGAGAAATGTTTATTGGAAACTGCACAAGAATTTATAATTTGTTTTGCTGTTTCACGGAGTTGGTTGACTTGATGACCGCCATGGTCCTTCAACAATCCCACATGACACAGTGACACTCGTGTTTGCACTATTCAGTTATTTTGTCATCGTGCTTTCATTTATTCTGATTTCCGCTGACAATTGGTTTCCTTAGTGTGCGATGGCTCTCAGAATTGTTTCTGTTTAATAACTGAGTCATATGAATCGATAATAGGCTTGCAAACTTGGAAACTTCGTGGTTTTAGGTTTACAGTTTCAGGTTACTCTTCAGCATGGCCAAACGCTTCGAGAAGTTTACTAATGGACTGAGGTTTATTTTTGTATGTATGAAATACGTGTATATGGCATTTTTGAAAGCACGTTTGGGAGTTTTAAAGGTCTTTTTGTATTGATCGTGTATTTGTTTTTTTGGTGCTCTTTGGCTTTTTTAGTTGATCTGGCTTTTTTTATTATGACTACCTGGCAACCCTGCCTGAGACTGTACGCATCACTTCCTTCAGCTGGGAGTCCAATTTATATGTATGAGCACTTTCTAACCAAGCTTGGGAGCAGTATTCTGCAGGAGCGTATACCAAAGCAGTTGTCAAGGTTGTAAGCACATTGAATGAGCATGACCAGGTCAGGCCCGCGAGGCGCTTTATCAAGGCAACTCGAGATGAAACTTTGTTTGGGATTTCAAGATGTGGTTTTTGAAATGGGGACTTCTGTCAAGAGTGATACCCAACTATGTCGGATTATTCTGGAATGGTAGGAGCTTCCCAAGAGAAGAATTTACTTTGAGTAGATGCCCTGAACGATGGTTTTCAATGTCATGGTAATGGTTTATTGTTTCATGTGACTCAGGTAATAAGCAGAAGCAATACAAAAGACCATCGCATACCAGGTAAACCAACCGTCAGGGAACATTAGAGCAAATGAAAATACAATGTCATAGTAGCTGATCAGTGTAAAAAAAGAGTGGTACTGTGCGCTATAGGATTGGTGAAGGACCATGGCTGTCAACCAGTCAACCAACCCTGGTTAACACTTTTTAAAAAGTGTTGAAAAACAAATGTCGGAGATCAAATAAACATGGTTAGGAAAATAAACAAACAAACACGACCCTGTTGAAGAAAATGTACAGATGAAAGCGCGTGCCCATGTACACAGATGATTGGATCGAAGTTCATTTAAGGAATTTGGTGTGGTATAAAAACAAAAAAGGAAAAAAGGTAACAAACATTACTGTACTGTAATTAATGAGGTACCAGAGAAAAACAAAGCAAACCAGAAAAAAAATATGGAGGGGACTTTCATGCCGAAAGGAATGGGATGTGTACAGGAAAGAATAAAGACAAACAACTGAATATACATAGAATAAACAGAATTATGAAATATCAGAACTCATAGTATTTTGTTCTGGATAAGTGAAATGTTGGTAGGGTTCATAATTGTGTATCTTTTCCATGTAGGTGCTTCTTAAGTTTCCATTTAAAGGCATAAGTGGTTGCAGACTTAATATCGTCTGGCATTGAAGACCACACTTTTAGGCCAACAAATGTAAGGGAATATTTTCCTGAGGAAGACTTAACTCTAGGTAGAAACAGGTTGTTAGAGGTTGATAGTCTGATGGAGTGGGAATGAATTGAGCTCATTGAAATAAAATAGTCATCAAAATGGTTGGGAAGAAGTTTGTTGTAATAAGAGTACATGGATCTTCTTTCTGATAAGTTATGTGATTTGGGAAGGCATAAGATGTTAAGTGCTGGAAAGGTTCTTCTGGAGATGCCGTGTTGGTTGATCTTATTAGTTTTATAGCTTTGTTTTGGTGCTCAGTGAGAGGTTGAATGGTTGCATTTGACGTGCGTCCCCAATTGAGGGTTGAGTTTTTAAGGTAGGGGTGGATTAATGGGTTATAAACAACTGTTAATCCAGATTGTGTTGCATAATGTTTAAGTCTGAATAGAACTCCAAAAGCTCTTGATAGTTGAGTTCTACCTTTTGTATATGAAGTTTCCAGCTTAATTTATTGTCAAGAAGAACACCTAGGAATTTCAGGTTTTGTTTGGCGGAAATGCTATGGTTATTTGTAATAACTTTGAATAACATATAATAAGTCCTATTGTAGTTATGAGAAAGCTTGTTGACTCTTAGCCAGTGGTCAATTTTGCACAGTTCATGGTTAACGTTTGCCTGAAGAACATTCAAGCAGGAGTTTGACATATGAACATTGATATCATCAGCAAATAACGTAAGATCAAAAGAGGAAGCTTTTGTGATATCATTGATGTAAATAAGGAAAGGCTAAATAACACTACCTTGAGGGACTCCGCAAGATATCCTTTTGTAAAAAGATTTTAATGTCCTTATTTCAGTGCACTGCTTTCTATTACGCAAAAAGTTAGAGAATAGTTTATGAGAAACACCTCTTATACCATAGTGATAAAGTTTATCAAGTAAAATTTCATGGTCACAGTAGTCAAATGCTTTTGATAGATCTAGAAATAAAGAGCATGTTATTAATTTATTATCAAAATGTTTGAGCAGTTCATCATAAATAGTTTTAATGGCTAGTTCTGTTGAGTGATTTTCTCTAAAACCGTGGAAAGCTGAGCAAACCGTTTTGTTGGCGGAGAGCTTTGGGCCTCACTTGGCAATAGGTGGTCTTGTACATTGGACATGTCCTTTGATAATTTTTATTCTGACTGACTGAAAGTGGGGACTGAGTAGGTCAGGGCGACATCGTCACCATGCATATATTTGGTAGAAAAGTTTTTGGAGAAGTCATATGTGGAAACATTGTACAGGCACAAGGTGGGGGCAAGTACCGAGCCTTGGGCGATGAAATTTTTGAGGTTGTTTGGGCGACTGTTTGTCTGTCATTCGTATGAAGTATGCACAAGGTTCATGATCAGATTCGACATTTTTTGCAACGCAGTAGCTTTGACAATTTCAAATTTTGTCCTTTGTGCCAGACGGTGTAATATGCCGCTTTGAGGTTGAGAAATACTGAGCCGACTACTTTGCGGTCGTGGAAGGCTGGTTCGATGATACTTTGAGACTGGCGGCCGACTTGGTCTACGCCTACGGTTAATCTGCTTTTCCGAAAGCCTGCTTGCTCCGTAGAAAGTAGGGGGTCAATGATACGGTTGATTCTGTAAAGGATAATCCTTTCAAAAAGTTTGATTGAGGAGCATAGCAGTGATATCGGACAGGAACTCTCGGGGCTAGAGGTTTCAGGATTGCAATCACTGTCTCCGGTCGCCACGTTTTAGGAATGAGGTTGTTATTTTCAAAGGAAAGCAGTTAGTTCAGTATGATTTCTCCGCAATTCGTGAGGAGTTCATGGGGAACACCGTCAGGTCATGACCTGGTGCTTTAAGAGGTTGATTAGCCTTCAGTGTAGCTTCCTGTTCGGTCGTAGTGAATGGCAGACAGAGATGGTGATTTCAGTTGAAATCGCTATCACGGTCCGCTCTCACTCATGAAGACGGCCTGGTCAATGTCTGGTTTGGACGGTGATAAGAGCCGTTTTGAACGATATTGCTTTGTAATTGCGCTTGGATCGATCGTGCATCTTATTTTCTTTCGAGTGCGACCAGTGTGTAGGTTGATGCGCTGCCATGCTTTTTGCGAGCAATGTTTGGAGTCAAGGCTGGACATAGCTTCCATCCGTCTTTTTTGTCTTTTTTTGTCGAAAAGATCCTTTATAGCGTTACCTGCCTCCTGAATGTGTTCAGAGGCAGTTGCTTCTTTGTATTTCCTAGAGTTCGTTGCAATCGTTATCCCAGCGTCTTTTCCTAAAACTCTTGGCATAGCCCTTTTCCAGGTGTTTTAGTGCTGTGTGAATCTTTTGTAAGCTTCATTGATATTCTCTTTGTTTGGACAGCACAAGTAGTTGCTGCTAGGTCGTCTGTGATTTTTTTTATACATTTTCCAATCGAATTTCTAAAAGTTGCATTCTGGGAGTGGAGTCCCTACGGAAAAAGAGAAAAAAGAGATGTTTGGATATAATAAGGGCGGTTTTGGGACCGAAGGAAGCGGTCGAGCACTTCCCTTGTAGGCATTACACCATTGACCACTGGGCAGAATGTCACATCAGGGTACTATGTCCCCGTGTGCCATCACCCTGATTCAAACGTTGCTAGTTGCTTGGGGTCGTAAATTACTTGGAGGTTGCAATTCGAGGTCCAGTTGACCAGATTTTCGCCGTTAGGATCGTTTTGTTGATACCCTCAAAGTTCGTGGTGGCAGATAAAATCACCGCTTACAATGGGCTGGTTATGTATTACCGGAAACTGGCGTATGTCCAGGACGAAGTTTGGGGGGTGGTATACATTTGTTATGCATGTGTTGTGGATTTGTACGGTGTACCATTCAGTGCGGGTTCATTTTACGGAGATGGCCACATCAGAGAACCTGGTAGAGTTATGGACAGAAGCGACTACAATGGACTGAGCTGCTAACAAAGTGAACGACCGCTAGCAGTATAGTAAAAGTGCTTTGGTTTCCTTTTGATGTGCATCTTGTACCAGGACAGCGGAAATCTTTTTTTTCCAAATTCTCTGAACAATTTGGCTTTTAGGGCGGGTCCATCCTTCTACCTTGATCTGAAGAATCGCAATAGGTTCGTTGCCAGAATTGAGTGATTCCTGTCCTGAGAAGGACAGTTTTTGAAAGCACCGCGTTGTGTTGCTTGATGTTGTTTAGCCAGTTGGGATGTTGCTCAGGGTGGACGACAAATAAGTACGGCTCCCACCCCTTTCACCCCTGTGAATTGGGTAGACTGCCATGCAACGCACAGTCCAACTAGGGATGTATATTTTTGGCAAATGGCCCAAACGATATGGGAAAAGGTCTTTGGACCGTCAATGCCCTAAGATCGAGGACAATATTCATCCCTCTCTGCGCGAATGCTCGCTGTTCACATTTAAAAACAGTACAGAGATATACTTATCTCTGCATATGACCACAGAGAATATGGTGCTCAAACATGGTTTCCTTCATTTCAATTGTAACCCACTTTATCTTAATGCCAGAGTCTAAACCGTCTCATTACCTTCTGTTCGTGTTCTCGTCTCGCATAGCCCTCTTTATTCCTTATTTCTCTTCATACTTTTGTACATGCCTCCATTTCTAACCGCATCTAAGTTGTGTTTCTTACCCTAAATTTTGCTTGTTTTGTTTTTGTTTGTGTATTTGTGATTAGGTGATTTGGTTTTCTGGTTGCTGCTGGTTTGCTTTACATAGCAACGCGTCGATTCTCATGGATCACTTCTAGACAATGCAAATCGAATGTTACATCTCAGCATACCTGATCCGAGGAGCTCCCAGCCGTTATCCCCAAAACACAGCTGCAAACATTTTTAGGGCGTGCTAGATGCAAAAAGTTATGACACCCGGGCAGAGTTTCATTTTATCTGGTTTATACTTTCCTGCCACGCCCAGGTCCTTGCGGATCTGAGCACTTTAACTTTCGAGAAACACCAGTTGCGACCCAGCACTCCCTGCGCAACTGCGTTGAAAATCTGGCAACTTTTTTACCGCGCACATGCAACACCACGAGTTGAAACTGGACAGTAACAAAGTTTATTTAACTGTTGAGGAGAATCAGTCGATAATCCTCGGGTTCCTTCAATGATCTGGCGTCCTTGCATTAATTTGTTTTTCTTGCTGGAATACTAATTATCGCCAAATGAAATCAACACAACTCCAACACAAAGACTTATCAGCTTGATGAGGATTGCAGTGTGAACTGCACAACCTGAGGCCGTATGGCATGCGGCTTTTGATAAAATTTTGTACAGACGTGCACATGCAACTCAAATTTGTTAGGGCAGCTGTGCATTGATATAAACTATTGTGTATGAGGATATTTAATAGAATGATTTCCGAACAGACGTGTGAAAGCAGGCAAGGCTCAGTGTATGGAAGCAGAACAGAACCAATGCAAAAAATATCGAGAAATAACTGGCGGCCGTAATTGATAAAAATTACGTGATACGACCGGAAACAGGGAAAAGGTTGTGCACCTCTGCTTTAAACAATTATGTGATAAGATTTCACAGAACAAGGAAACGTTGCAATTCCGAAGCAAATTTACAGGTGGGCCTTTTCCCTTACAGAAACAAGATTGGTCTACTAACATCACAGCATATACGCATTGTGAGAAAATACAAATAGGCAAATGATGCAACGTAAATGAAGTGCGATTTTAAGTGTGAGACCAACTAATTTTATCACCTTTGCCAAATGTTCTTGAACTGGACGTCGCATCAGAAGGCACGCAGCTTCAACGTCGCAGGCAAGTGTAGAAAGACCAACGATGCACAGCAAAGAAATGGAGGCCTTCATTAATGCGATAAATCGTGGAGATCAAAGTTGCATTCAGAGATTTAACCCAATAACTCATATGCTAGGCAGTTTCGTTACACAACACAGTACAGGGACGCTTTGCCGCTTTTCCACACAAGCGCGAACCAATATTGCATCTCTTTTATTTATTCTTTGGCAATACATCTTCAAAGCATCACAAATGCCTTCCCTGTGCTTATTTTTATGCTACAACATCAAATAAAGCTTCTTATTGTGCTTTCACTAACATCATTGTAACAATGCTTCAAATTACAATAGCAAAAGTAGCATAACGACAACATTATCAAAACAATTGCATGAAATCTATCAGTTTCTTCTGTTTGTTTCGCTTCTTTCATATGAGTAAACAGTTATTTCTCAGTTATTTCATGTCTCTATTTTTTTTCACCAGGCTTCCTGGGGAATCACAACCCTATGTTACCAGTATCAAAAACAACTCATCGCATATTTAATGTAGAAAAATCAAAATACACTATTTTTACGAATTATTATTGTAGCTTCAGTCAAATAAAAGAGTTTCACCTTCAAAAATAGGTTACCCTAATTTTTGTCAAAAGCCTGCAATGGTGCACTCAACCTCGAAATATGACAGAAAGTACAGCTAGCCACTTCAGTGCTTTTGCAAAAAAACAGGCTGATTTCGGTTACCTCATAATTTATAACTGAATACGTGTCCAATATTTTTTCATGCAAAATAGGGGTAATCTAACTACTACATTGTAAGTTTTATGAAAACTCTTGTAAATCTAAAGCGTATTTCCCATTTTTGTTTGTTTAATTGTGAATATTACTTGTTGCTTTTCAAAGCTACTCCTACCAATAATATCAGGAATTGGTGAAGAAAGGGCTCCACATTTATCAATAAAAACGGCTTGCCACATGAAATCATTTATCAGTTTGAGTTGGTACCGTTCAGGGTTAGTTCAGCAATGATTGTCTTTGCAAGGTGATGAAACTTTGCCGGCAAAAAGTCAGATTTAAGAGAATTTCTCCTTCTGAATGAGCCAATTCACAAGTCTACAAGGAAAACGATTGGGCTAAATAACATTTTGAAGATGCAAGGAGATTCAGCGAAATCTCTTTTCAAAAACATTTTTTATGTCCGCTTGTTACCTGGACTGAAGTGATACATAGCAACTTGTTACTCACTAACCTTGATTGATGCATTTTACGAACCCTTGAAAAAGATGCGGAGGGGTCACAAATGTTTGGATAGATAAATAAAGCTTCAATCTTGACACGTGATTCTTCTTCAATTAATGGAAAATAATCAAATAGTATGAAAGTAATCACACTGAAGAACAGCAAATATGAAACCTACTAACATCTTGGTGGGTCTCATGGCGCTCTCCATAGTAAGAAAGCAGTTGAGCAAACCTGTTAGTTTGGGCTACCGCAAACGTACCTTTCTTCAAAATTAAAAGTCTCATGTAATGTTGAGCTGTGAGGCGGTCGGAACGCAAATCCTGAAAGAAATGAAAAATGGTGTTACAAGGCGATGCACTCAGATGTCCTTGGCAAGTGATTTTGAGTAATGGGCCAGTTGCTCTCCTATCAAAAGTAAACACTACTTCTTTTCTTCTTGAGCCGCAGTCCCAAGAGATTTGCGCTTGCATGAAGGTTTTGTGATCATTTCTCACAAGTTGCGTTGAACATATGATATAAATCTAAAACAAAAGCAAAAGCTGCCAAGCATTAATTGCAAGTTTGCGTTTCTTCGCAAAAACAAAAAAATTGAAAATATATTTCACGCTTTACACACCATATGTTTGTTGAAAAAAGAATAAAGCTCTTCTTGGCAATTTGTTATGGTGCTGAGTGCCTACACACTTTGATGAAAAAAAGGCAAGTTCACATTTCAATTTCTTCTCTGTACAGACTGCGCTGGCTTTGTTCATTGACCAGACAGAGCGATTCTACTGACTACAAATATCTGCGGCGAAGCTCGACGGAAAAAGATGTAGAAGGCGGAAAACTCAGTTAAAGCAGCTAGCTTATAAAAGAAGCTTTGGCAGGAGATTTTCTGGGGGTCAACAACCTCCACGAAATTCTAGGGTCAACGGTCTCCACAAACCACTTTCCAGTCAAGCTTCTGACTACAGAACAAATGTTACAACAATAAATCTGAAAATTCCATTGCAAAAGAGTCTTTTTTCTGTAACTATTTTAAAAGCAAACAAGTCGAACTTTCTGAACAAATAAAGAATCGCTCACTTGTTGCTCCGATTCATTTAATCCATTCCAATTTTCGCAAACTGGTCGAAGTTGAAAAAGTCGGTGATAGATGGTATCGGTGTTAATTATGGCTGCAATGTTACTCAAGATAAATTCTAACTTTGATTGTTTCAGTAAAATTCGCAAACGTTTGTTTGAAGTAAAAATCACTTGTGAAGTCTTATTTAAAACCACAATTTTGAATTTACTCATTTAACAAAACCATTTTGGGTGTTGCATTGAAAACAAGTGGCTTTATTCTAACGTGTTTATCTCACACATTTGGAACTCAAATTCAATTTTACACAAACGAACTGCATTACATTTACGGTTCAAGTATAAAACTGGTTGATGTGCTTGGTCGGTTAAACCTGCATGGGTCCGACTCAGCTTAATTATATCGATAGATTTTAATGAATAATAAGAATGGTCAGAGACAAAACTACACATCAAACAGCTAATTACGTTGATTAGCTTCTTACACGTCTTGCCTTCCGTTGCCCATTGGACACTTTTACTGGGTCAGATTACTTCACGAGCATTTAGCACCGACCAACGTTTACCGTTGATGGGCGATCTACATTGAGTTTTTCGCTTATTTGCCAAATTCTCCAGGTTGTTGGTCATGTGATCGTTGCTTTCAAGCTTAAATTTTTTTGAAGTGGTAAAACTTTTCTTGGCAAACATTTTTATTAAAGAAATAAAACGAAGGCAAGATGTCGGAATCAGTTCGGTAAGATACCAAGTGTTTGAGCAGAATGCAAAATCACAAGAGGGCTTTAGAGCAACAGTACAACTTCCAACCACGATCTTAACCTAAAACATTTTGGAAACGTTTTCACAACCATTCGTTTGCTATTTATGGACATATTTCATAATCATGATGGTATAGCAAACGAAAAACTTCAGCATGTCATTTTGGTTTACTGGAGCTATGCGGCAAAGAATATTGGTTCCTCCTTTAAAACTCCTTTCTAGTTAATGCTTATGTCCTGTGGGAAAAACAGCAAAATATGACATTACTGCTGTCCATATGCCTATGGTTTCACATCAAGAATTACAATAAATTTTTAAAAAGTAACTCAAGAAATTTATGCAAAATTATTAATATGAACTGTTTCATTTCTGCTGCAGACAACTGTCTCGCAGATTTAAAAAATGATAAATTGTGTTATCAATGCGACTTTCCGACAATAAACTTTTATGTTTTCAAATTGATTTCCTTTCCAGGCGCAAACCGTCTCTATTATCATACAATTCCATTTCATTGAGTCTATTGAAAAAGAAATAATTCATTTGTCTTATCTAATTGACAGATTTTGGATATTACTTTTAAACAAAGAGTGTTATATCAAATAATTAGAGGTTGAAACCCCGTTTGCGCGTCAGGATTTTGAAACGTTGGAGCAGTCGCTATCAAAAATAATTAAAAGTCTTTAAAAAATCAAGGATGCAATGGAATTTGCATTGAAAAAGGTTAGTGAAAACATTTATAAAGGATCTGTCAAAAACAGTTGTAAACATACTACAGGGTGTCCACAACGTCTGGGTATATAGGAGTTTCACTATCTATTTCGTTGTTTAAGTTATTCTTCCTCCCCTTAGGTACATTTATGTAAATGATGATGGTTCTGTCCCAAGAAGAACGAGGATGGTCCCAGATTTTATATGTGTTTTACCATGTACCCAGACTTTAGAGACACCCCATATTAATAGAACTTAGTTATGCACCGTGCTGGATGACAAATGTTTTGCGCAACAACAACCTGTTTCTGATGGATGTACTAAACGTAGAGTAGGCTACACCAGGCCAACAGCTGCATTAAACCAAAACAAGTAAGAAAAATTGTAATCGCACCATTGTATCGTCGATTGCGCTGAAACGGCAATCCTGCAAGAGAAACAAATCAGTAAAACTTCAACGCACATTACTTATGTTTACTTAAGAAGAATTCAATACAAATTTAAGAAAATAATAGTTTAGTGGAACAGGCATCCTAACATTTGTGATTTCAATCTTCTTTCCTGACTTTTGCAAACAAGCTTTGGAAATGTTCTAAAAATATGGCTAATTTTGTGCATTTAATGAGCCTTTTATTTTCACAGGACGAAAAATACCTACGTTGGGACGCAATGTTTTTGCTAAAAATGGTGCAGACAAATCATTTCATAAAAAGCATTCTAATTTTTTTGAACTCTTTTCAATGCAAGGATGTGATTGACGAATTACTGTAGTCGGTCTTTACGAAACTTAAACGCCACTAATACCGACATCCACGTTTTCTCAGCGAGCGACGACAACGCAGTAGCACAATTGCTCAGATTAGACTCATTCTCCCAGTGAAGCAGTTTCATTACACTCGCTTTCGGAGTGTAACACCCAATCTTCCATACCCATATTTGTTTATTCCGCATCATGCGGCTACTTTCGCAGTGAATGCTGCACAGGTGGCAGGCCAGTGGAAGTGCCGCCGATGAAGCTTTCCCTTGCACCCATCCACGAATACCAAACACGAAGTTGAAAACACCGCACGTTTTTTGAAGCCTTTGCATTTCAACCAAGCCTCCCAGATTCAGCATCTCGCGCAATTTCCCACTGCGTCACTCAGCTGTGACTTGTAAAGCAAATAAGGCGCACCAGAAAAGCAAGCATCTTTTCAGCAACGTGCGACTTTGAACTTTTTTCCTAATTTGAAAGTAACAGAATACGCACCTTTGCAAACAGATAATGCTACACGGAAAAACTGATTTGCTTGTTTTCATTTTTTCAAAACGTTTGTTATGTTGCCACTTCAAGTGTTTACAGGGTTAGCGGCATGAAATTTAGCACAAACTGAGTGTTGCTGTTCTTCACATTGGTTCAACGTTCATGTCTACGAGCTTTTTATATCAACTGCACATTTAACAACCAAAATACATACCTCCTGTCCTCGCCATTCTTTTCAATGTACACAGATGTTTTGAACTTAACAGATTCTATATTTAGAAGATTCTTGCTGCAGCCACCTACACATCAAACTGAAGAGAATGAGCTTCAACTCATAGAGCTCTACAGACAAAAAATAATCCTATTTTCATAACATTCCATCGAAATTCCCTCGACCATCCGCATTTTGCTTATATTCAGTAATAAAGAAACATTTTCTCCACATAGGCGTAGGCAAGGGGCCCGGGAGACCATTCTTTCTCCAAATTTTTAAACTATCCAGTCATTTTGTGCTTTGATAACCGGCGTCCCAAAAAATGCTGTAGCTCGCCTGAAGTCAAACATTTTGCCACCTCAAATTTTTGACCCACCTAAAAATTTTGGAATTGCCGCGGCATTGTTCCTTCATTACTTCATTGGGGTTGGTGTGTCTCATTGTTTCAATACATTTTATAGTTGCGGTTTGGGTATCAACCATAGCAAGTAAAGTTGTACTAACCCTTTTTAGTCCACTACCTTTTCAGCTTTCATACGAGGCACTCGAACTGATGCTTTCTCTGCCGGAAAGCTCTGGCAACACCTGAAAATTCAACGAACATGTGCAAACGCTGTTTAACATTGAAGCTACTCAAAACGTTATTAACACATTTTGATTTTTCAAACAACCTTCAATGCTATATCACTTGGTTATCCATTAAGCTAGATCAACACTAAATTTCCATCGTTTGTGAAAGTAGGACTTTGACACCAACGGAGAGATTGGAAACGAAGTTTATCGATAGAAAGCAAACAAGGTGCCTCTGGTTGCTCTCAGAGCAATGCTGGCTTTATCAAATTGTTGTTTGTTGTGCACTTGAAACAAGGATAAACCTGTAAACCGATGTTGAAAGATTTGACCACACGGGAAAGTTTAATGAAGTGAAGTGTTCCACAGCTCTCTACAAAAACTAAGGTGATGTGGTAACTACGAAAAACAACACAATGATTAACTTAATATTTAAACAAATGCAAAGTTTGTTAATAAGTTTTAGCGTTTCGTTTTTTGTTTATTCTTTTGATGACATTGGGACGCAGGCCGAGAACTTTATAAGGTATAACGAAAAAGACAACCGTTACTTGCATTTTCAGTCAGAGCACTATAAAAACCTCCATGAAATCGATTGCAAATTAGCAGAGAACAGAAACGTATCATCCGATTTTGATTTTATATAATCAGCTGGTGAGAATTTGGTTTCACAACAAGCAGTATGTCACATAAATCTGTCGAAACTCATGGAGTTTTGGAACGGAAGCAAGAACGATTTTGTACTCGTTAATTGTTGTGTGGTTTCAATGCATTCTGATGTTTACCAGAAGAAACTAGGAAGGGGCACAAAAATTGGCTGAGTCCAAGGAAGGTTCGTAAGATGATTTGTTTGCGTACAGAAGATAAGCTGGGAATTGGAATAAACACATGACCTTTGTTTGCATCTCATTTGTTATTAAAATTTAAAAAATAATTTCCTGTTCAGTTTCGTTTGGATTCGGTTTTTGTATTCCTTCCAGAGTGCCACGAATGGTCCACGGCGTCCCTTTCGGCTTGCTTGTGTCGCAAGTACCGTTTTTCAAGTCTTTGTTATGACCCGACCGGGAGTTGAACCCAGTCTAACAGTTTTGGTGGCGCATGCTCAACCAACTACACCATTTCTGATCTTGCACACCTACAGTAACTTGTCACTGTTTATCGAAAAGAATCTTTTCACAGCTAAGAATCAGACATCAAACTCCTAGTCTTTATATTTCGCCTACAAGGTAAGCATCATCAGATCTGCGAAGCGTATGAAGTACAAAATAGAATGAAATAAAACCCATAAACAGTGAAGCCACCAACTAAGAGAGTCTAAACTGAAACGATTGCAACCCCTGTCCACTTTAATTGGGGTAGAAAAACACTACAGTAGGAATAACTAACCAAAACAAACTATCAAGTTTACAGTGACATGTAAAACAAAGATAACGGAGCAGAAGACTGGAGAATATAACGTGCTTGCTAGAATATATTGAGAACAGCCACGCGTTGGGTCTACGAATGGTCTCGACTAATCACGGGCGATAAACAAGCCGAATTCACGGAAGTCAAACTACCCCAAAACCTTCCGTTACACCGCAAGACTGCGTCAAAACAATACAAAACTCAACAACTTTGAGCAAAATTAATAGTTAACTGCGACATGAAACAAGCAAAGCAGCAAAAAGCAGGTCTTCCCATTTCCCAGCTACTAAAGCATATTCTGGAAATCTCAACACAATGCAAATGGAAATCATGAGCTTTGTAAGTCAGACCTCAGCGTCGACGCTTTGCAAAGAGTCTTGAAAAATGTTGTTGTGGTTAGATAGACTGTCTTCGAGGCATTTTGCTGGGTCGTAACCATTCGTAGCACGGATAAACATGCTAGCAAAAAACGAAATCGAAAAGCACTCGAAACCAAAAAAAGTGCTGAAGAAACCAAAAAAGTTTCAAAGCAAAAAACCTTCGGAATCAAACAACAAATTGGACAAGAAATTTAAATAACAAAATTAACAGGGATCAAATCAACAAAGCCATGGGGATTCATATAAAAACAGAGAAACCAAACGAAAGAAGAAAACAAATGAAAGCAGTAACCACACCGTAAAACATGTTAGAAAACTAAAGTCAAGAAGCATTCATGCAATACAAATCGAGATTTTTATCAACACTATAAAAGCCTTTAAAAAACTATACATGTTTTATTTTGAGACGTTTCAGATTATTCTTAATCCATCTTCCGTCAAAAAATAAAGCAACACGTGGCAATGCCAGCAATTCAAAACCAACAGACTCTGTGACGCAAGAAATAACAGTGTGACGCAAAAGACGTCAAAAGTAAAACCAAGACCACCAACCCTATCAAAATCGCTAAAAGTAAAAGCAAGACCAACAGCTATTTAGAAAGTGCTGAAACAAAACCTGCGTAAGATCGCAATCTACGTAAACAAGCGAAGACCAGCAGCAAGAGGCCGTTCACAGAACACTGCAAGCACAAGGATGCAAAAATTTAACAATTTGCACCTTCAGGTGCAAAAAGAGAATGCTCTCACAGAAAGAGTGCGCTGAAAGCGAGCCCTTCTACACGCTTCAGCGCTATCTCTGCATGCAGAGATAGCTATCACTGCCAGAGATAACATCTCTGCGCCCAGAGATAGCTATCTCTGCCAGAGATAACATCTTTGCATGCAGAGATAGCTATCTCTGCCAGAGATAACATCTCTGCATGCCAGAGATAATATCTTTGCCAGAGATAGCAGTTTTTGTGCTAAATCTATCAGATATAATATTTTTACAAATATTTTTACAAATGGCGCCCCATAGTTGACACTTTGATTGTGCAGGCATAGTCGGTACTAAGTTGCATTTGCTTCAGCCTTCGAGCGTAAGATGTCTCACAAACAGCTAAAACAACTAAACACTAGTGATTTTGTTGAAAGATATCACGAAGAAAATGTAGAAGCAGTCTGGAAGAGCAAATATTGAAGAGCAATACTTTTTTCCTGGTTTCAACATCAAATGTCAGGTATAAACGTCGAAAAACGACGTATGTGTCTTATCTTTTTGAAACTTTTTTTATATAACCTACAGAGAAAGACAGATTTTGTTTAATTTTAATAGAAACTAGAACAATCGACGCAACTGAACTGCAATTGCCGTTCGAAGGACCTTAGTATCTTCTCCAAACTGTTTGTCATTGAAAAGAACTCTTACTATCAATAAATCAAACACAAAGCAATGTGTGAAATTCCGTATCGATTGGGCTATTTGTTTCAAACGAATAGAATTCGGGAAAAATACAGTTTTTTTACATTCGGTTTTCACGACACCAACACAAAACCAAAAAAGCATCACTGCGTAATCCAGTTGAAATACCATCAAATTGTCTAATCAGTCTGAACAAAGACCAAGAAAAGCAAGAAATTTACACGAAAATCGGATGGTGATACAGAACAGGGGCCAATATGAACATTTACCTGGAAAGGAGCAAACAACCAAACAATTGCTTCAACACAAGTATGTTACTGAAGGCTGCAAGCAAACATTTGCCTATTTATAAATAATTGCAAACAACCAAATAATTGTTTCAACACAAGAAGTAAATTACTGAAGCTTACTTGATACATAAACCAAACAGGTAAAAAAGAAAATATCATCTCTGTGCACCGCATGGATCTGAATGCTGTGCGAAATAACTCTGACGAATGCATAGATCTGGTGTCGGTAACAATTTTTAAAATACAAAACGTTGATACTGTTTCATTTGTCATTCGACTTCATACGAGGGATATGGGCTAAATTAAGTTGGGTTTTTATCAAATCCAGAGAGCCAATTTACAGGAGCTAGTAGTATAACGGGCCATCGCAAAGCGATGCCCGTCACATGTCTCTGAGATAAATTCACACAATTAAAAGACCCAAATCCTTCCGGAGTATATAAGTCCCAAAGAACCAAACGGTGATAGAGTGACCTCGGCGGCGGACGAGCTCAAAGGTCTCTCTCGCTCAAAGTCGTATACGGTTCCATCTCCTGAACCAACATGTCATATTATGTAATGCACTGAATCACATAATGTGATGTGCTGAATTTGTGTGAACACATCAGGTCACAAGCAGGGCAAATCGGACAATTGCCGCCACCCGATATTTTTGCAAACTTCATGGCCTTCACGTACAGCACACAAAAAGTTATTGCTCAAGACTGCCTTAGTTCTAGGTGAACTTCTCAATACCATTGTTTAAAAATTAACCAAACAGTGTAGTCTACCATGATAAAACAAATAACCAATCAATGTACCATGCTTCCGAAAACTACCAACGTAGAACCGGAGAAAAGCGTTGAGGCATAATTGTAATGTAAAACCAATCCATCCGTTTCATGAAAGTGACGTACGTGGTGGTTGTGACCTCACAGAGCAGGAATCCATAGGCTCCTGTGGCGGCGGGTAGATGGCGCCACATGTGAATAAATGGTCACCACCAGATGGTGCCCATGAGTAGCAAGTCACTGTGATATTCACCGTAGTGGAGTGAACTCAGTGAGGGAGTTCTATTGCTGCTGGATGCTTTCCTGTTAGTTAATGCCCCGAATTTCCATCTTTCTCTTGTGCTTCCCTCAGTAGTTCAAGGCGATGCAGTCAACTACAACACTCCCAATCGAGGTTACTACTACACAATGTTGCCGTTTTAGATGAAATGCTGCTGAATGTAGCAGGATTTTCTCACTGTTGGCTGTAGAATTTGCAATCTAGTAGTTAGCTGATTTTCTTACAGAATTATAACAACCGTTTAGCAGGCCACAACTCCCTGACTAAAAATTTATTTCAACAGATTTTCAAGATGAAATTATTTACACATTCATCAAAAAGTAATTTCTTTATGACTCTACCCTTTAAGTCCCGCGTGCGCCACTTTTCTAGTAGAAATTTGCAATCCTATAACTCGCCAGGCGATTGAGCTAGAGAGTTGTTCAAACCCTCTACGGATTCAGCAAGTCTTGTAGTCGAAACCGAAAAAAACAATTTTCGGTTTTGGTGGGGGTTTTCTGAAGGTGACGTCGCAAAGAGGACATGCTTTGGAAAAGTAGGCCACATTTGGCCGGCCCTGGGCCCCAACCCATTGACCCATTCTTTTGGCTCAAACTTTTGTTGCAAACTAGGTGAAAACCCGCGTCTATATAGCGCTTGATTGACTTGCTAGCACATCTGTGGCCAAAATTATAGGCCAAAAACCCAGTTTTTGAACTAATTCCTAACTTTTCAGAAAAAGCATAATTTGCCTTTTCAAGCCAAATTTTGGCCAGTCATTACTTGGCAGCAGATAGAGCTAGAGAGCTGTTCAAACTCTGTAATCACTAGTGGCTTCGTTTAGTTTAGAATAAAAAAGACATTTTTTAAATTTGGATGGGGGGTTTTGGGCCAATGGGTTCATGATGGGGGTCGGTTTTTTGGTTCATTATATGACGTCATCATCCGATCCCACGCGCCAATATTGTGGCTCGCAGTGTTTTTGGATTCTAGGCCATAATACGCGTTTTTTGAGCCCTTGATCAAGTTTCTAGCGTTTCTGGTTCAAAAGTTATGCCAAAAATATTCCAAATATGTCAGGAATTCCCAAGGGCCTTCAGGGGATTTCCCATATTAATATTCTAGCATTTTTTCCATAACTCATCAACCAGAAATGCTAAAAAGTCCATCAAACCCTCTAAAACCTCGTGACGTCACCAATTATTTATAGAAACCTGTCAAAACATGTCAAAACAACCTGTGGTTTTGTAAACATTGCCAGAAAGGCCAAAATGGCACGATGAAAAGTTTATTTTTCAGCCTAAACTACAAGTCTTTCCCCATTCAGATAGGATTTGAACAGCTCGATCCGCTGGCGAGTGATGGCCATTTAGAAAAGGGATGTTTTCCATCCCAGACTGGGGTTTGGGGGTGCTGAAATTTTCACCAATTTTTGGTGTTTTGTCCATAATTTCAGCTACAGATATGCTAGAAAGTCATTCAAAGGCTCTAAAGACGCGGCTTTTGGCCTAGTTTCCGAACAAACCTTGAGCCATAATAATGGCCCAATAGGTTGGGGCCAAGGGCCAGGTAAATGTTGCCAAAAACACCCCCACTTCTGGCGTTCCCCCCAAAAAACTCCCCAACGAAAATGAAGATTTTTTTTTTTGTTTCGACTACAAGACTTGATAAATCTTTAGAGGGTTTGAATCCCTCTCTAGCTCAATCGCCTGGCGAGTTATAGGATTGCAAAGCTCTGCATGAAACGTGGTATTCGCGGGTCTGAACGGGTTTGGGCAACACAAAGAACAGGCACATCCAGCAGCTACCTTCAATCATGTGCAATTTTTGGTCTCTGTGAATGTTGCTCTCTGTGCTATTTGTATAATGTGTCATCTGTTCTGCTCTGTCGTTTATATATTAACTGACGTCTAAGCAGTGGCAGATATTCAGCGTGTTCAGTGAACACCTGGAAATGAAGAAGAAAATTTGAAAAATCGGTTTTAGGGCATTCGTTAATGATTAATGCCACAAACGGCTTTTATTTGTATTGATTTATCATGCAGCGGATATATTTCTTCAACGTGGCCGAATGATTTTTGCTTGTCTGCTCAAGCATGACTGCAGGTTGTACAAGAACACCCGAAGTTAAAAGAATAAACATATTGATCTTCTCCACCAGTCGCTGCCATGCGTGGAAGGGTTTATAAGGCCATTGACAAAAGCCTCGCGAATGAGTTTGTCACGGTAAGAACACTTGTAAAAGTTATGTTTTTAGCTTGAAGATTTGAGCTCTTAGTTGATCCAACACATTTCACTGTTGGATTGTCCTCGGCTGACTAATAAATGTCTAGAAACACCTTATTTCGTCACTTAAATAAATAGTCGTGTGACATCCAAGGGATCCTTCATGTCATTCGGGTTTTATTAGACTAGCTAGAAAATGAAGGCATCCTAAATATATGGTAAGCGCGATAACAAACCGAAAACCAATTCATGCAAAAGACTGCAACACAACCTACTTCCAAAACGCTAGCCATGACTTTCTTGATGTGGGGTTTGACTGCCCTATAGCATAACGGCGGTTTTGTAGTGCCACGACTGTTTTTATGGATTTGTGGGTGTTGTGTGATAGGATTTGTTTCCCGGTGTCTGTAAGAAGGCAACGAAAGTGTTAATGGATTGGCGGCTTTTTGATATAATAAAGAGGTACAACAAAACGGAATTACTAGCACATTCGTTGCCTGCTTGGGTTTCTAGCGCTGTGAATGGCACAATGGGCAGGTCGCGAAAAGGCGACTATACCCGGGACGTGACAACGTTCACATGATCCAGCGGGACGGAGTCAAAGAGAAAAGAGGTGATTTGTTTAACCACACAAAGACTAAAAGGCGACGCCGTTGCGGAGGCACTACAAAATACCGCGAGTGGTGACTGCACACTGGCTACAGTTGTCACGGCACAAGATGCGCGCGGTTGTGCGTCTCACAAGTAGCACTGTGGTGTGTTATTAGCGTAAACAGTTGCTTGGTTAGCTGTTGGAGACAGCAATGGTGCTTCAGTTAAAACAAAAAGTAAATTCTCTAGAAAGTATACACTACTTCAGAGATACTGTCGCACATAGCTGGTTCGTTACAAAACTTACAGACATCGATTTGCCAGAGAACACCATAGTGGAAAGTACGAGTTTAGCGAAGAGCATGTTTTATCCAAGCTTGATTGATTTATTGGTTTTACATCTGAAAATTTCAAGACTACTGCTAAAACCTGAAAAGTTAACAGAAAGCTTTTGGTGAAGCAGTATGTGGGATTGGTAATAATCGTGGAGCTTACGCTTTTCTGAATTTATCATCGTTTCCTCTCTTTTCTCTTTTAATTGGTAAGCTGTTTCCTTTCAATTAGTAAGCTGCTTCCTCTCTTTTAATTGGTAAGCTGATCATCCCTGGCGTCACGTCAAGTGATTTTTGACTAGAACTACTGTAATGATTTTTGAGCTGACCTAGTGATTTTTGCAAGGTATGTGTTCGAAGATCGCATGAGTTATTTCTAACTTTTCAGCCCGTTTTATCAGAAAAACAAGTGATTGCGTGAATCGTTGGGTGAATATCTTCTGCTACAGGACAAACAAAATTTTGTAATCTCATTTTCCTATTATTTTAACTTCTGATGTTTGTTAATGGAATGTTGGCTACGACGTTATCTCCATTAATTTGCAGTATCACTTCAGGAGAAATATGTTGATTAAATATTTGGTTTTGATCTAGCCTCCAGCGAAATACTTCATTAGTGTTGTCGCTTCAACCCATTAATGCCTGAAATTCAAAAAAAATGAATTTTTGGGTTCTGCCGTAATATGTTATTGGAGATGTTGTCCTCAAACTGGTTTGAGTTCGTTTTTCGTGAAATCCATTTTCTGAAGTCCTTTTTTTGGCCGTATGATATATCATATGCTGGGCATTTAAGAGTGTGTCAGCTGCTACTATGGCCTATATTGAATGGACATTTCAATCATACGCACAGACGCAACCTCCAGTTTTAACACATTTTAATGAAAAACAAAGAGTCTACCTGTAAGGATCGCAAAACCACTATAATGGCTTTGATTTTGTGCAGTCAAAGCTTGCCGACTGGTACAGCTAGAGAGCTGTTCAAACCCTCTGAAGAAGCAAAACATCTAGGATCGGTATTAAAAAATCGGGCACTTTTGAGTTTAAATATTTTTTGGTGTGACATCGCAACTAGTGAGGTTTGGAAATTTTTGATGACGAAATTGGGTTTTGATAAAAAGATCAAGTTGCAATTTAAATGTTTTCTTTTAAAATATACTGAGTGAATGTGTGCATTTTTAGAGCCCACGAATGGCCATCTGGCATTAGTGGTTGGCAAGTTCTGGCCAAACAATCAGTAATTAATTAATCAATTCCCTTGGCCAGGGGTGGCCAACACGTCGATCGCGATCGACCGGTCGATCGGCGACTGTCAGGTGGTCGATCACGCCTGACGCCTGATTTTGCATTGAATTCACAAGATACCTGAAAAGAACATTTTCAATCAACACTCCAGAAAGTACATAAAAATGAAAAACGTTGCATTTTATGACATTTTGTACTTGTGACTTTGCTACCGACCGGTCGATCGTTCGTTATCATAAAAATTTCTAGTCGATCCCAGTCGAAGTCAAGTTTATGACAAAGAGTTTAGAGAAGAAACTAAGGTTCTTTGAACTGCAATTGCAGTTCAGTTACATTCGTTGTTCTAGTTTCTATTAAAATTAAACAAAATCTGTCTTTCTCTGTAGGTTATATAAGAAATTTTCAAAAAGACAGAATTGTGTCGAATTTCGACGTTTATACCTGAAATTTGATGTTGAAGCCTGAAAAATTTGATATTGACACGACAGACCAGTGGCATTACTGGGAATACGTGATGCCTAGTTTTAATTGTGTGTATTGCTCTGCAATACATGCCCTTCCGGACTGCTTCTACAATTTCTTCGTGGTACCTTTCAACAAAAAGCACTAACGTTTTTCTTTGTTTTTTCGATCGCATGCAATGCAGATTTGATTGATCGCATGCGTCGATTTCATGCGATCAATCAAAAAAGATATATAAAAGTCACATGTGGGAAAACGCCTGCTACCGTAACTTGAAGTGAACCTTTGAATATTTTTGCCGTGTGTTGTTACGCAATAAAGACCAACACTAGAACAATCCGCTCGCAAGTTTCGCAACCTGCCTTCCAAAGAAACAAACACGAGTGAACTGCAAGCTCATCAGTGCATGACACCAGAAAAGTGAAACTGACTCTTGTACAGTATGAGTGTCATACCAGCAAATAAACTGTCAATGTAAAAATTAGATCTATTAATAGTAATTAAGCTGCTGACTTTCGGTTTTCTAGAAATTTTGGTTCTTAGTTCCAATATCCAGGGGTGAAATATCCATTTTGTTCCCCCGTGCAGACGCTCATGCCAGAAACCTACACTTTAGGTGTGCGGCGCACACCCACTCAAACAGATAGTGTCGTGACTTTTTCCAGATCGTGCGCTCAAGGGAAAATCACAAAAAAATGGTTGGAAGGTAATTATGTACGTTGAATTGATTTTCTGGACCATATTTCAAAACTCTCCTGTTTCAACTTTATTGATTAAGCTGATTTTTTGGTACATCACTAATTTCGCGTTTCGTTTTTTGATGTGGCAACCTTGGGTGTGCGCTCACAGAGCTGCACACCTGTGCTTGAAATATGTGCGTCATATCGATCTTCGTCATTAATTGGCATCAAGCGGATTGATCATAACAACTCACACAAGCCCATATCTGTTCTGTCACCCCTGTAGTTGTGCATATTATATCCACATAATAAAAACGAAAGTTTTCTTGCGCACTTTTTAAAGCCCTCTAAATTCTTGCGTTGTTTACCAAGTTTCAAAATGTCAACCCTGGATCTCCCTCATCCCAGTCGAATACGTTTTCTGCTCGACTGCTATTCGGCGAGACATTCGCGCAGCCTGATCTTTTTGCAGTTGTGAGCTCAGAGCTGCCCTGTCGTAGCGTTGAGTGTGTTTACTCCACCGTTAAAAACAAAACAAACATGCTTTCCAATTAAAAACAAAAAATATGCTTTCCACCGCATGAGGCGTACACCGTCCATCACAGACATCATCATATTTAAACGCTGTCGAGCGAAAGCTCGGCAAATAATTCTTGAAGCTGAACAATCCTTTTGGAAGAAATTCTGCAATTCCAAAACCTCTAATCTTGAGCTCACTACTGCCCAGGGCCGGATTAAGGGGGGGAGGGGGGAGCAACGGGGGCGATTGCCCCGGGCCCTCTGCTCCAAGGGGGTCCCTGTGATGACATTTATTTGTTTTAAATGAAATATTTATATCATCGTGATTCAAAACAGTTACAAAAATACAAACTTTTTATTCCGATGTTGCGCTGAGTACCATTAGATTTATCTAACTTTGACTTTCGCCCAGTTTTAGTAATCATTACTGAATATTAATGTTTTCGGTTTTGTTCAATGCAAATATATTTGAATTTTGCTTCTAACGTTTCCTAATAGTCTTTCTTTTGGTATGGGTTTATCTACTCGGGCATCACATCTACTACACAAATGTCGAAAATTACGCTGTGGTTGCTGTTTAGTATGAATACGAATGATTCCGTAACTTTTTGTGCCGTCTGGAGGTAGCCGCAAACGAGCTGCGACTTTGTTTCGTCATAAAGTGTAAAATGTATGGTGGAAAAGCACTTTTCCTCCAATTTGTTGTTCTTGCATTACATCATAAGCATATGTAGCTAGTCAAGCCATTAACACCACATTTTATTGCGTGGTAAGTCAGAAAGTTTTTTTGATCAGTCGATTTGTAGAACGAAAGAGCCCAAAAAACGAGATTGCAGTGTTTAGCTAGCGCGATACTGCAATCTGAAGTGCCATCAGCAGCTAAAATGGCAAAATTTCTAAGGAGAAAAAACACAAGAATCTGGCAGTATTAGGTAAAACCCCGCGACTGAAACATTTTTTTCCAGCAAAGCTTTTAAGCAGCACCGTTAAAACAGTGGCATTAACCAGAGCACATGGAAAAGTAGATAAAAATCAGGCCCGTAACTTGGGGGAGCAGGACACGAAACCCCCTAGAAAATACTTCGCCCCCTGCAAAAATGTGTTGGACATGGTTCAAAACTATTAGATATAGTTTAAAAAATTTGGGTCGCTCTTAAAACTTTTTGCACCCCCTGGTGTCCCAGGCTGGTTATGGACCTGGTGAAATTCACGACATACGTTTCGAAGCACCTTTCATACTCAGACTGCCTGACTGGTGAATGTTGTTTCTTGCCGGGTCACTCTCTAGCCTGTGGAAACTTTTTTTGTAAGAATACACTGTAGTGTTTATATCATAAACTCTCTTCTCGCAGTTAACTGTATTTATTCGATTGTAAACCGCTACTTATAAAGTTTTTTTCATCATTTCATGCGGCTTATAATCAAGAGCGGCTTATATTTTTTATTTTTTTACTTAATCGAAAGATATAGATGACGTTCAGTCTTTCTTTCGCTACGTTTTGTCGAGCAAATTCTTCTTTCGCATTCGATTTAATTCAGCATCACGTGCACATCCGTCACAGGAGTGATTATCACAAACAAAAGACAGTTGTAACGCAAGCAACAACGTCGCGAATGCATCTCAGAGGCTTAGGTAAGTGCGATTTACAATCAAGGGCAGTTTACACAAATTTTTAACATCATTTCGTGCGGTTTACAATCAAAGGCGGCTAAAAATCGAGTTAAAATAGGGCAGGCACATAATCGACTATTGGAAAAAGCAAACGATAACGTTGCGAATAAGCGAAAACAAATTTTACAAATGATGAGGTCATGAAATACGTCATAGGGGCCATCCAGTGGAAATTGCCCCGGGGCCCTCTACTCTTTAATCTAGCTCTGCCACTGACTGGAAGAAGATTAAACGCTTCACAGGCAATCGTTCTTTTTTCCACATCCCCATTTTAAAACACAACGGAGTTTCCAGTAACAACGACAAGTACAAAGCTAATATTCTGGCCAATCACTTCGCTTCGATTTCTGTTTCAAATTACATCCCAGAATTTCATGCAAACCAACATCGGACACTGCACACTTTACATAAAGCCGCCAGAGAAACACACCCCAGGTACTTCAAATTAAATACCAATCTCTCTTTGGCGGAACTAAAATTCGCCATTAAATTCACTAGGAACACCTCACTTGGCGCAGACAATATTTGTTGCGAAATGTTCAAGCACATGTCCGATACTTCACTACAGGTACTCTTAAATCTATATAATTCAATTTGGAATTCTGGAGCTATACCTCAGAGTTGGTCGCCATTCTCTTGTCGTCCCCATGCCAAAACCCAATAAGCCATCATATTTGCCTTCCTCTTACCGACCCATCTCGCTTACAAGCACCACTTGCAAGCTAATGAAAAAGGTGATAGCCCGTCGATTAAAATGGCACTTAGAAAACAACACTTTGGACACAAAAAAGTCAGGATTCAGAGAACGGAGACGAACTCCTGACCACATCTTACGCCTCCACGATGCCGTGCAAAAAGCTCTAGGCAACAAACATCATCTCCTAGCAATCTTTGTAGATTTTGAAAAAGCTTACGACATGGTCAACAAAAACGTTCTCTCTTTGAATATTCTAAAACTTGGTATCAGTGGCAACATGTTCATTTTATTCGAGCATTTCTTTCCAATCGAACATTTCAGGTTCGATTAGGATCGTGTCTTTCAATGAGAAAACGTTCCGAAAACGGTACACCACAAGGTAGTGTTCTTAGCCCGATTTTGTTCTCCAT
>Ga0210059_1001264_pt1 | contig 37507 bp, 21 predicted proteins | sample Ectturendosymbi2_FD_188042 | JGI IMG/M metagenome (GOLD analysis project Ga0210059, IMG submission 188042) | Ecteinascidia turbinata endosymbiont from Florida, USA - Sample 2 (SPAdes) (version 2) | ecosystem: Host-associated > Tunicates > Ascidians > Unclassified | place: Key West, Florida... | reverse complement strand
TGGTCTGTTATGAACGGGTCTGTTTTGAATGGGAACCATTTTGAAGCATTGTTATGTTTTTATGAGTCACGAGTTTCAAACTTTTTACTGTAATTGGGTTCAGCGCAAAATCCCCCTCATACTGAAGGTGGTGGTAGCAATTGCATATGTTGCAACAATTTTGACCTCAAAAACTAAAAATGTAAATTATAGGAAATTATTCTGAAGTTTTCAGGATGAGTGGAAAGCTTAATTAATAATGCACCTCCAGATAGAGATGGAAGGAAAGATGAAGCCCGCTTTTAACTTCAGGTGTTCCAGAACTAGCCTATATTGATTTGCCAGAAATTGAGAATAAATCTGTGGAATGCTCGCCAAACAGCTAAAAAAATCCTGCACAGAATCGGGCGTTGAAATCTAAAACTTTTTGGTCCAGTAGATGGAGTTGGGAGTCAATAAATTTTATCGAATGAGCTTTGGCTACATTGACAATACAACAATATAGTAAGCCATTAGCTGTAAATCCAACAAAGATTAACTGAATATCGGAAATATACTACAAAAACAATTAACCCATTAGCAATATTGACAAAAATTTCCTCACTGGTTACAACAGAAAACTATTGTAAATGGAAGAGAAACATATTGACCTCCAAACCGTTCCTTTCTGGTATGACTGCAAGTTGGCATGCATATCAAAACGATTCGTGTGACATCACAAAACTACTGACTCCCCCCCTCACCCTTGTCACAATTTGTCATAAATCTGGTGACCCTCCCCCCCGTTAGGGTGTAACGTCATTTATGGACGACCCCTTAGGTGTTTTCTCAGGATTGTCCATGGCATCTATTTGTCTGTCCCATCTCATAGCAATTTATGCCTGTCCCATCCCATGGGGTTCCCATTATAACATTAATATGGAATACAATTCAATTAAAATCATTAAATTTATGAAAGTTTAGGTTTAGTATCTACTAAATAGGACTACATGTACAAAGAGACATGCAAAACGACAAAATTTATTGGCTTTATAATTCAGAAGTATAGTCTAATATAGCAATTCAGTATCATTCTGACACTCTCATTCTATTTGTGAAGTTGCTGTGACATTGCTACTGTCTCATGGGAAATACAAATGTGTGCTGTCACATCCCATCCCAGGAAATGTTTCCCACGGGATTTCCATAGGAATGACATTCCTATGGACAAGCCTGTGTTTTTGATATATGCACTAAATCACAATCGCTTTGTAAGTAAGGTTGCAGGGTTTTACGTTTAGAGTTTTAGGTTGAGGGATTTAGGTTTAGGGATTTAGGTTTAGGCTAAAGGTTGAAGGTTTTATGGTGAGGGTTCAGGTTTAGGCTTGTAGGACGAGAGTTTCAGGTTGATAGCAGAACAGCCTCCAGAATGTATTAAATAGGAGAGCTTTACTTTTGTGCGGGGTCTTGACATTCTAAAAAAGACAACAAATCCACTGATTTACACAGTATACTTTCATATTTCACTTTATGGGGCTTGGAGCTTTCTTTGGGGGACCTAAGCCCAAAAAAGCTATCCCATGGTTACAGGACTGGTTGATGGTTTTCATTTTAGGTTCAGGGATTAGGGATTTAGGTTAAGGTTTTATGGTTAGGATTTTAGGTTCAAGGTTTTAAGTTTAGGTTTTGAGTTTTAGACTTACACACTAATCCAAGCATGCAACTTTGTTTATTGTGCATGTCACATGATATGTCCACTTTAACCAATCATGTTCCACAAAAGGCAAAATAGTCTGAGCAGATATTTTGTCTCAGAAGGCAAAATAGCCCTTGGAGATATTTTGCCTCAGCAGACAAAATAGACAAGACTGCCAATTGTGTAGTGGCCCATGGGCGGGCCGGTTTGGAATAGAACAAATGTTGTCGGTCCACGGGCAGTTAATGGGCTGAATGTTGCAGGCTATGGGTGGTCCAGTCCTGAAAAATCTTGACCGTGCCATCTCTATTCTCATATGATCTAATGGATATCCAAATCAAACAATAGCTCACTGGTACATCTAGCCTAAATGTGTGTACCTGCTGGACTCCTTGCAATAACAACAGCTATTGTGCTGTACGCTAATTTAACAGTGACAAAAAGACCACAAAAATTGTACGTCCACAATGTTCATTGTTTAAAGCAATGCAATGAATCACTCATTCAATCTTAACGTAAATCTCTTTTTCTTTTCAACCTCTTTCAAAACTGAACTTCCTATGTCAAGAAGTCAATACATTTTTACCATGCTCATTACTTAATTTTTAGGTAAGGTCACTTCGAGTTAATTATACTACAGTTCAGTACTAGTCAGCTATATGCTGTTCAGACAGAAACTGGTGTGCTTAGTTCTACTACCAAGCTGAAAAACGTTTTAGTAATGCCTCATACATCATTATTTTACTATGATCTACTAGCAAATGCATTTCAAAGAAGAAACATGATTCATCTGAATAACGACGGGCTGCGTCATAACAAAACAATAAATTCATTTTCATTTTCACACAGTTCCAAGCGCATGTTGCTTGAAAGTTGAGAGATGTCTTCTTCTTCAGCCTGAAAGTTAGAATTCCGAGCGGCAGGGAATATTGCATTGAACTGAGAAAATATAGAAAAATAAATTTTCACCAATATCATTTGCAACTAGTGTATTTTTTCTTCATAAAACTATTAATCCATTTCAACTTTTTTCTATGTCCCCAAATTATTTCATTTGGATAATCCGGTTCCGGATCCGGTTGAAGAGAGAGAGAGTTTATTGGCGCAAACATTAAACAAATTCATACAAATTAAAGTTAAGGCGCTGGGACACCGAAAAAAACCTGTTAAGCAGGTTGTCTCGTCGGGAGACCCTCGACAGTTTCATAAACTCCTATCGTGGTTTAAAGTTGATGGCCGAATTATTGCGAATTTAATAAGGTTATTATTTTGAAGAGGTTGCAGTCTGCTGGATGATCAACACAGTTGCGCGGGAGTGCTGGGTCGCAACGGTATCTATCATGGTTTGCTCAGTTCCGCAAGGAGCTGAGCATGGCAGAGAAAGTGTAAATCCAGCTAAAATGAACCTCTGCCCAGGTTTCTATAACCCTTTCGCATCCAAGCAGACAATTGTTGCTCTGTAGCAGTTCGCAGTTTTGTGCCAAGAAGTCAAATCTTCAACTTCTGTAAAAACCAGCCGCATGAGGAGCCACGCGCACTGTTGTGTACAAGCTTCACAAGTTGTCCAGAAGCATTTCATGATGGTGAAGAAATCCTCCAAGGCGCCGGCCCGCTGCATATGATGGAGAAGAACCTTCTCGGTGAATCGTCCCCGTAAAAGAAACAAAGAGACCACAGCAGCAAAAAGAAAAACAACGAAAACAACAACAACAAAAATGAAACAGCAATAAACAGTCAATTCATGCACGCAAATCAAACTAGAATCTGAAACTGATGTTGAAGAGGAAACGATATCCAATCCAAATCCAAAAAATTCCTAATATCCGGCCGGATTGAACTCCAAACCGGATTCTGTACACCACTGCTTGACACTCCCGTTTTGAAACGGAGTGGTTTGAAGTCCAGGATTGTGTCACAGTGATTATGATACTGGGAGTAGTGTGACAACATTGTGGTTGAGGTGTGGTGTAGTGAAGGTGCAGGCTACAGTCACTCCATCACAGGAGGAATTATGATGAACACAAGAGTTTTAATAACAAGCATGATCACCGGGGTTGCCAATTAAACACAAAACGTGCTAGTTTATGAAAGTATCATTCATATAGGCTCAGGTAACCTGTTCAAGTATGGCTTATAATCAAGGGCGGCTTATTAATTTTTAACACCATTTTGTGTGGCTTATAAATAATCAAATAAATATGGTAGTCTTGTATGGATGCTTTTGCTGTTGATAGTTATTTCAATTCCACGCTTCAGTCTAGTTTTTCTTTTGTCACAGAGCTTTTTGATTTTTAATTGCGTAGTGTTACTTCATTTTTGACTGAAGATGGATTAGACATAATCCAAAACGTCTCAAAATGAAATATCTAGAGCAGTGGTTCTTAACCATTTCTCTACCAGCCTCCCTCAAAGAATAGTTGTTTGTTTAAGTAGGTGTGTTGACTTTAAATAAGTAAATTAGATGGAACACTTTGCACTTCAAAATTTTTTCATGTTGTAGAGTGCTCAAGGGCTCACGTACCTCTAGAAATTTATTGATGCTCCCTTGGGGAAGCATGCCAACATTGTTAAGAACCACTGGTCTATATTTATTTGAAATATTTTTTAGTGTTAACACTTTGAGAGCCGGGGTCCAATGTATTCGTACTTTGAAATTGGCCAAAAACCAGCAGTTGTCAGTTGCCTTACCAATGCCCTAGCTCCTCCGCCGATTGTGCTAGAGAACTGTTCAAGGGTTTAAATGGATCGGACAGTCTTCTAGACTGCACTCAAAAAAAATTTTTTGGTTGGGGTTTCTGGATGTTTATGTGAGTGACATCATAAGTGAAGTAGTTTTTGGGCCATTTTGGCTCATGTTGCCTGGCCTAGGGCCCAACTGCTAGGCCAAAGTGTTTCGCTGAAGTTTGCATTGGAAACTAGGCTTGAGTCCGAGTCTTTTGAGCCTTGATTGACTTTCTATCGTTTCTGGTTCAAAAGTTATGATCTAAAATAAACAAATTAATTAATTATTTAATTGGCTCATTAGTCAAATATTTTTATTAACTTAGATCATAATGTTTTAACCTAAATCCCCAGCAGGTCATCCAAAGTATCAAAACATTTGGATTGTAGCCTAGTTTCCAGTAAAAACCTTAGCGAAATACTACCATCTAACGGTTGGTGCCCAGGGCCAGGTGAAGGTGGCCAAAAAGTTCTCCACTTATGATGTCACTCACAAAAAAACCCGCAACCCCCAACCAAAAAATTTTTTTTTCGAGTTCAAACTACTAGACTTGCTGTGTCTTTTGACACTTTGACCAGGTCCGTAAGCCATACAGAGCGGAAATATTCCTGCGCAAAGCCACGTGCGAATCGGCTATTTTTTGCGAACTGCTTGAATTAACCCGGACGTCAAAATGATATGGAAATATTTTTCCATTTGACAATATTTCCATGTGCACTGTGCAGAATTTAGACTTTTGATTTCCAAGATGTTTTGCATCTTGCACTATGCTATATAGGTGTTTTTATATAGGTTTTTTTCCCTTAACTTGATATTGACATTGTTGGCATAGCTATAAATGTGTTGTCTCTGCAATAGTCTTTGCAATATATTTTATATTGTTCATCCATTATTCTGATGCAAATGCAATGGTACCATTTTGCACACCCTCCATCACATTCTACATTGTTAACATGGCTGTGGAGTTGGAGTTGAGGAGTTGGAAAGATTTTCAACCTGAACAGTCAGAGTTGGTAGAAAATTTTAACGACTCCTATTCTGCGATGACCTTTTGCTTGCCAATTGTGATTGTGCCACAAAACATGCATAAGCATTACACTTTGCAATTTTTCAAATGAGTCCTATAAAACAAATATCAGGAAATAATAATGAATCAAGCTCTTTGTTGTCTTGCAATGAAAATAAATTGACTGGAATCAGAGACTTTGCAGATTGAAATTGCTGACCAACAGAATATTGACGCTGATCATCATTCTTTTGCATCCAGCAAGTATTACAAATTCAGCAAATATCTGAATAAGGTGGAGAAAGACCAACTGAAAAAAAGGCATCTTGATGTAAACAAGCATTTGAACATGAAGTTGAAGAACTTCAAACAGCATTTCATTCAGACTGTTGAAGACATAGAAGAAAAGTACAACTGTTCTTGTAAACTGCCACTGGAAGAATTTATTCCACTTTTATCACTGAAATCATTCGAGATGCAGTTTGTACAGCTACAGCTCTTCTTCTGACCCAGGTCAGTGTGAAAAGACTTTTCTCTGCTTTAAAAATAACAAAATCTGACCTTAGAGCTTCAGTGAAGGAAGACATTGCAGATGCTACTGTACATTATTCCTTAAATAGTACAAATGAGTTTCAGTTCTTTTGTCATACAATTCCAATCGCAGTTACTTTGAAGTTGAACTGTAGTGTTTTTCATGACAGTAATTCATGTTAAGTTCTGCCGTTCTATCAGAACTTGTTTGTATTAAAAAGTCTGTTGACTGATTCCAGTAGTGCATCCAGCCTTGAAAAAAGGTGTCTGTCGCGGAAGGGGAGCTTTTGAGGTGCCCTGTAAAAGGCGGAGCTTGGTTGCGGAGGTTTGATGACGTACCTGGAGTCGCAAAAACTGATATTTTGCGTTGAGCAATGAGAACTAAATGGTTGTAAAAATAATTTTACTGCAAAAGGTGATACTACTCTATGGTAAAAGAAGTCTATCCTGAAGTTTGATACTTTTTGGTTATCTGAGTTTCACAACGGTTCGGAGACAAAAAATAGGTTTCAACAGTTGTGAATGTATAAAATTTTTAAACATCGCAAACATCCATGCATTAGATGTTTGGGGGAAGCACATATTCATTTGCAGTAACAAAGTATTTTTCCTTTGCTTTTTTTCTATTTATTCCATTTGCAACGCAACTTTTTCCACTCCGGTTACGTCATCAAAACCCGCAACCAAGCTTCGCTACTTACGGAGTTCCGCCTTTTACAGTGCACCAGCTTTTGATATCACTTTTCAGCATGAAACTGCATTTTCTCTTAAGTCTAGAAATTGACCGATGAATTTTGCAATTTTTTCAAATTTCAGAAACCCAAGTTGCTACTTTGTCTCTGATTAATTAACGCAAATTCTTTTTACTCGTCCTTAGGATGCACAGCCTTCCGACTGCATCAAGTAGTGCCAGGGTTGCCAGACATCTTTTGAGAAAAAAAAGCGAGACCATGTCCAAAAAAGCCAAACGGCGTAAAAAAAGCCAAATTGTTAAAATCCATGAAATTTCTGCCTTTTCCATGTGTTACCATGTTTTCTCCAAGGTGGTCAACAAAGCGAATAGCACTATGACAGATTATGCTCACGGCAATCTGAAATTCAGCCATTTTCAGTGCATCACTTTTGCTGCTTGAAGTCTTAACAACTTTGAAGGCAGTTTGTCCTGTTGGTGGAACTTTCCTCCTATGTTTTTAGGTTTTTTCATGATTCATCAACTTACTGACTACTGTGCCTTGGTATAACTGTAGTGTGGCATAACTTGCAATGTGCATTTTCTGAACAATCACCAGCCTTCTTCAACCAAAGAAAAGTCTTTTACCATTACTTAACTGCTCTTCTACTTTGAGGATGTGACGTACCAATGAACTGCATTGGTTTATGATGTGTAAGGGCAAGGCAACATGCTTGAACATTAATCACAATGACAACAACTGGATTGAACGAATCCTGTGTTTGGAAGATATGGGTTGCCAGATAAAGTTTGAGAAAATACACAAAGCACTGTCTAAGAAAGGTTAATAATAACACTTTTCAGCAAGATCTTTATTAAAAAGCCAAGACACCAGTCTGATAGCATGTGCAAACTGCCTCCAAAAAAGCCAAATATTGAAGAAAAAAAGCCAAACCATTTTTTTGATGCCAACAACCTTTAAAAAAAGCCAAATTTGTGAAATTTGGTGTCAAAAAAGCCAATCTGGCAACCCTGAGCAGTGCGCAATGCTCATACCACTCCACAATTGTCCCCATAAACCACTCTATAACGTTACATTCGCCCACAGGTTTTTGCGTGCGCGGTAAGCAGATGATTGCCTGCAAACAAATCTGGGCAACTATGACAACTACAGTCAGACCTCGTTTATCCGAATACTTTGTTTCGTCAAAGAATGCCAGTTTAGCGAGGTATGTGGAAAATCAGAATCAAACCTGTAGCCACGGGTGGCATTCGGGGGTAATCCCTCCTATATTTTTTGAGCTCCTCCAAATTTTGCTTTGCCAAGAAAATTTTTTATTAAAAAATATAATAAAAACAAAAGTCTTGATCCCCTAAAAATGTTTTGTGCCCCCCCAAACCTTTAGACCTAGGCTATGGGTCTGGCCTAAGCGAACGTTCAAAGGGGAAACAGACACAAACTGTAGAGGAGTCTCAGACGAACTGTCAAGCAAATATGTAGACTGCATGTGAAACATGACTAAATGAAACTCTCATAGTTGTTTTTGTTTATTTGCACATCCATATGCATAAGCAAGTATGCATTCAGAATGAGATTTAAATGCGAAAAAACTGTACAGGAGACCTATAACTGCGTCCTGCAGGGTCTGCCACTGTTACATGCATTGTGCGCAGAAAATTGATTTTCACCCTTCCATTGTGATTCAATAAACAACTAAGTAACAGTTGGCGTAATCCGATTTAGCGTTTTCTTTCTATTGATATGACATACCCATTCTTACATTTCCGAGTCGGTGTCGGACAACAAGGTTTGCGGATTAAAGGGGTGAAATTCGTTGGGAGAAATATGTTCCTAGCAATTTGTTTTGGATAGCGGAGATTCCGGTTGATCGGAGTTCAGACAAACAGGTCTGACTGTATTTGTAAGTGGTATTGATCTCATTGTCAAAACACATAAAAAAAAATTCGAAGTTATCATTGCTTTCGGGACACAGCGCATTTATTACATCACAATCGCTGTTTGTTCCTAGGAATATGGTGCTGAAAAGATAGGCTACTTATCTTGTCAAGCATTCAGCAAATGTCAATCGTACAGCCATAAGAGCTGTTTATCCAAATGTACATAGGCTACACTTATAAACTCGATGCTGACAATCAGCTGTACAACTGTGTCTGTGGAGCGCTGTCTATCAAAGATGGCGGTGTTATAAATATACTTGCAAAATCACTGCGAAGAACGATTGAATTGCAGTTGCTCTGATTACATTGCATCGTAATGGAAAAGTGAATTACTCGATATAAATATAGGACTTCTTGTGCAGCAAACAACATCGTCAACTGCTTAATTCTAAAAAGGCTATTTTCGAAATATGACGCTTGACTGACATTTTGTTCAGATAATGCGGCCACAATTTTTTAGGCTAACTGTCGCATTTTTCAATATGAGAAGTTGCTTATAGAAATATAGTTTCAGTGGAAACGAACCCACGTTACTTGGCGTGACGTTGAGGAAAGCCTAAACTTACTTAATTTTTTCATAATCTAGTAGGTGTAAACAACTGATAAAATTAGCCCGAACCGAAACTGCAAAATGAAACAATCGTGATTGGAAACGAATGAAGCGAAATATCACAAAACAGCTTGTGCATTTGTGTGGCAGTGTACGAGATTCCAACAGCATTAAAGCTGGCACTGACAGAGGAGGAAATTCAGAAACACGTGTGTTCGGTGCAATAGCAATTTCGAGTGTTCAAAAAAGTGGATTGCTTCATGTCACTACGCAGGAGCTATTTAGACCAGGCAGTAATGTTGTTGTTTCGTAATAGTATTATGCAACGTTACAAGGGAAATGTAGGCTGTTGCCTCTTCCAAAATAGCCGCATTAGAGACCTTCAATGACAACGTTTGATATTTTATCAGCTTTAATTCTGAGCACCTGCTGTGCAAAGGGGTCTGTCATGACAGCCAAACAGACCCTCTAGATGCACAGATGCACCCCTGACTGATTCTTAAACCTTGCAAGTTTGTTTACGAAGTCAGGAAAGTATGAAGTGTTTAGATAATGAAGAGTGAGGTGAATGCTCCCAAGTGGTTAAGCTAAACTCCTAACTAATTTGTTTTACTGTGGTAGTTAGTGGATTTTAACCTGCATAAGAGCTTAGTTGCAGCATGTCAGTTGGCCATCTAAGGAAAAAGATAGTAACATATGTGCGTTCAGCAAAGCTGAATCTTGCCAGTGTTCGAGCATAACAAAGTTGTGCCAATAAACCATTTCAGATGGTATCATGAAACCCAAGCGCGTTTGTCAACCACATCACACAATATGTGCCCATGCACATCGATAAGATGCGTACATTTTTCAATTTTACTTCTCTATTGATATAATTTACAAGGTATCTGCTTTTAATCATTTACCAGCATTCTCTAATAATTTGAATTGTAGCTATTTTGGATGAGTATTTTCTTTCATATAAAAATAATTAAAACTAACCTTTGCAAAATTGAGAGATGAACGAGCATGTAATATTTCAAATCAAGTTTCTGCGTTCTTGGAAAGTGCAAGTAGGGTTTATGAATTCATCTACTAAGAATTATCACTTTAAATAACTAATACAGCTGAAGGTCGGAGTCGATCTGTAGTTGGAGGTATATGATTGAAATTGGCCAGATTCGGACTCAAATGTTGGGACTTCTAGATCCACAACCCTGATTGTTATGTTATGTACATTGGTGCAAATTTCTTTACATGCTCAATGTTCACTCAACCCAGAAGCCTCAGTGCCCTTTCAGAATTTTTGACAAAAACATTGAAACCTACTAAACCCTGAAACTTTTTGAAATAGAGTAGAACAAATTTTTAATCAAATATAATAGAAAAAGGTATTTTGGGTTATTTTGTATAGATGCTGATCTTCCTGTATTGTTATGAATTTCTTATTTTTGAGGTTATTTTTTGTTATATTTACATGTAACAGTCACGTTCTGAAAATGATTTTTTTGGTGTGTGGTTTACTATAAATAAATTATTTTTAACTTTTTGAAAACAGCGTTTACGATTATAGACTAATTACTGCTTGAAAGTTGACTATGAAAAAATTATGACAGATGTTGAAACAAAGTTCAAGGCAGCTTTGGATGTAATTCACAGGTTGCCTGATGATGGTAAGATCAAAAGTGTTATTTCAGTGGTTGTCTTCTGTTTTTACATGTAAAAAGTGGTGTAGCTGATTGGGGGTGAGAATGCAAAACATTTTCTTACCTGAAAAACAGAAAGGAACCATAATAAGAGGACCACCCATTGGAAACTGTTGTGACAAAAATAATTTTATAAGCCACAGTTTCTTTTTGTCGCAACTGGTGTTCTTGATGTCAGTCAATTCGTTATGCCGATACGATATCTGAGCTTGTGTTATGATATTTTGATTGAGTTTGGTTATTTTTGTCTGCTGTTACTTTGACCTTTTGACTTTTACCCATAAGATTTGCTTTCAGTTTTCAGGACTGAAGATGCGTAATTTTATGTGAAATCGTTTTCCTATTCAAAATTTGCTGATCAGTTCCTTAGTAGGTTAAATCACACAGTCACATTTCAAGAGACACTGCATTATCATGATCACTTCATTTCTATTAGCCACGTAACAGAGATTAGATTTTTGAACATAGTCTCAATCATGGGTCAGTAGCCCTTAGGACGTCCATAATGACATAAGGCCTTCTTTAAGGAGCCACGAGCACAGGCTGTACAGTTACCAAGGTAAATATTGGGATGAAATATATAGATCACTTGCAGATCAGCATGTGATAAATGAAACAATTAAATTATAAATATGCTAAAATATGTGTCCATTGATGGGCGGTGGCTTATGGGTGTTGAGGATCTTGATAATACAGTAGAACTTGTCTAATTTTTCATTGTTTAATTCGTCAATTTGCTTAATTCATTATTCCTATCTTTTGTGTACATTTGTTCGTCTATTTCCCCATCGTCTAATTTATCAACTTGCTAAATTTGTTACCTTTCCCTAAACCCTGAGAAGCATTATACGTCATTTGCAGTTTCTCTTTTGTTGTCTAAGCAGCTAGTACATGTGGGAATTCAAGCAACTTAAGGATCTTTATCTAAGAATTGTTGCACCTCGCAATTTGTTTAATGAATTTATACACGAGGTGTGAAGCGCAACCTGACTCCCCATTCAGAGAATGCAGGAAATGTTTGCATTTTGTTAAAGATTTAAAAGGTGCTAGAGTGAATGGAGGAGTCCAGATAGAGTAGAGCCAGGCCCGTAACCAGGGGGACAAAGCCATCCTTAAAAAAATTTTGCCCCCCTGGAAAAATATGTTGGACATAGTTTGAAAAATTTGGCCACTCTTAAAAAACTCTTTGTCCCCCCTGGTGTCCCATGCTGGTTACGAGCCTGATTAAAGGAATTAATTTTTGTATTCAACCATAACGTCATAAACTTGTATTTTACTGCAAATAAGAGCACTATGTATACAAGTTACTATGATAATGTATACAAGCTTCCATGATAGAGTTTTCACCTGTTTGCATAATTCATCACTTTGCCTAAATCGTCACTTTATTCTAATCCCCTTGAGGTGACGAATTAGGCAAATTCTACTGTTGAAAGGACGCAGCAATGAAATGTTGACAATCGCTGGGTGTAACATAGTTTTCATTTTACACAGTGTTCTGGTCACTCCCTGTATCTACAATCCAAGATCTATGTGAGGCAATGCACAGCTACGTAGTTGCTACCAAAAGGCTTCTAGTTGTCATCCTAAATAAATGATGCTGATAGACTTATTGTCATGCTATACAGGATCAGTTGGTAGTTTCATAACAGCTGGGCCAGGGGTGCAAAATATTGTGTAATTTTAGTAGAGCATGCATAAACTTTGCCATAATATTGCACTTAAAATTATAAACTAGGCATTGCTACGTCACTGCAAATCTCATTTGCGCACTCCAAGTTTGGGTCACAGAGCGACTGCATTTTTGCACCCTTGAGTTAGACTATGTTCATGGTCTTGATGCTGGGCTGGACGCATTAGTGAAACAAAATGCAAAACATTAACATAGGGAAGTTGTTGGTCCACTTTTAAGTGGTCATGGTAGCAAAATGAATAATCTGGGTGGTCATCAGCAGGTGTTCACTGCACTTTCTTGATGTATTTTAGCAATAATGACTTGTGTGAGTGATTTTTCGGATTTTCTCATCTCTTTTCATTGCTGAAAAACTCAAACTTACATCTTGAAATTTAGTTTGTTGAACGTGCTCCGTATCCACCCTTTGTTATTTTCCATAAACCCTTTGTTGTTTTTAGAAACTTATGCAATATTGGAAGCTATATATGTGTGTTATTTCAATTACCAACTTTTGTTTAATTAAAAAGCACTTATTGTTTGGTGCACACAAGAAAAGTTAAAACATGGCAAAATTTATGTAGCTTTTCAAGCAATTTTTTAAACAATCAAACTAGGACTAAACTACAAAGAAAAATTTCCATAGGTGTGTGTCCGGAAGTTTTTCAACTCCCAAGTAGGTTTTGGTGCCATATTAGTAGTGAAAGTATTAAAGGGGTTGCTGGTCATCAACCAAACTTATTGTAGAGTTGAAGTACCACTGCGAAGGATGCAAACCATGCAGTCATTAGTTTATTGCAATATCAATGTTTTATTGGTAATCAACCAGTGTTAACTTCAAAAACTTCTGTCTTTCATGCACTGCTAATATAAGAATCCAGTTACAAGATGTTAATGCAGCATGTCTATGTCCTTTGAGTATGTCAAACAGTTATAGTTTCTATTTTTTCAATACTTTTTCTTGATGGTTTGAACCTTATGTAATGATTGAAAGAAGTATGGCTGGAAATACGATTTGGCCATGTAAAATCTTAACAACTAATCTTCAATAACTACAGTTGATGCGTGAATTTTCACAGAAAGAGTATTATGACTTGTTATTTTCTCTTTGCTGTGTGGGTGTGATATGTTTCCAAATGCATTTCAGACCAATATAAACCAGCACCAAATGTTCTGCTGTTATTTTATGGTTATTACAAACAAGCCACGGTTGGTCCATGTTACACTCCAAAACCATGGTCTATTGATGTTGCAAATAAGGCAAAGTGGGATGCATGGAATAAGCTTGGTGACATGAGCAAAGAAACTGCAATGGAAAATTATGTGAATGAATTAAAAAAAGTGAGCTTATGAAACATTTTTGTCAGAATTTTGTTTTGTTGTCATTTTGGTTGATATACTGACATGTATGTATGCTTATTTTCAAGATGTTGGATTTCACAGCACAGATGAGTGACAGAGAGGTTGGTTTCATATTTTTTTTGCTTCATGCATTCTAGTTTGCTGAAGTAGATGCAGCTTCTTATTGCCTTTCTCAAGCCTTTAAAAAATTTAGTAGAAACTTCAAACATCATGTTGAGTGTATAAAAAAAGAGAAATAACCTTTTTAAAAGGACCATTGCATTGCAAATGCAAAACTTAGTTGCAAAACTTATTTTGCTGATTTTACCTTTATTTTTATGTCTGTTGTAGTGAAATTCTGGTCATCATGCAGTATTAATCAAGGTAATATAATATTTTGTTTTCATGCAAACTCAGAATGTTTCTTTTTGCGTAAATTAAGCTTGAGGATTGCTGATGAAACAATAGCCTATTTGTGAAGTGTTTTTGAGCAAATGAACGTACATAGGTGCAGTCAAACTCACTGACATTGCAATTTTCATATACATGGTTTCATTTTGTGGTCAGAATGAATAGTTTTCTAGTGTTGCAGCAGTTGGCATTGTGTTGAATGTGCGAAGAATAACACCCATATATATATGTGGCAAGAACAAGCAATTACATGAGTGTTCTCATTGGGTAATCTCTATTGCTTATTGCCAGAGTGTGAAGCTTCGCACAATTGCTGCGCGGGCGATTGCAGCACTAGGAAGTGCATGGATGCTGTGTGTAATTAAAATAAGTTGGTCTAAATACAAATATCTTAATCCAGACTTTGCACTTGTAGTTTTAGGATGAGTTAGACCATGTTTTGGAGCACTGGTTGTGTTGTTTTTTTGCATGGAAGGGTCTAAAAATGTGGTCCTAGACTGAGTTTATTAAGTCTTGGAATGAGAATCCAAGCTTGCTTTAGTTCAGAAGCTGTTTGAAAGCATGATTTTTTAAAGTTGGTCCACAGGACCGTGACTTTACGCGATGCAACTGCTTTGATATATGCTGCAAAATTCTAGGAAAGCAGAAATTAATGTATTAGAAACGTTTGTAAGTATATTTAGACATACTCATAAAGGGTAATTCTTTGCCACTGGTAACAGATTTTAATGAAAACTTATCAGCCTTTAGAAAGATCATTCTGAGAAAAATTATACTTATTTCAGCAAAATCGGGTCAGTGGTTCCAAATAGAGATGGCATCGGCCGTTCAGCATGGCTGATATCTGGGTTTTATTGATATATCGTTATTGACCAAAACAGCCAACCTCAGCAGGTGTTGAGAAAACACTGTTATATTCCTCACGCATCCAGTCAGTAGGGATGGGCATTTCAGAATAATGTACTATTCCAGAATAGCTAAACCGAATCCAGAATACCGAATGTTATTCTGGTTTTTCCCTGCAATGCACTGCACCTGAGAATTGCTGAAAAAACATCGTTCATTCAAAAACCAAGGAGGCCCACACAGCGCAATTTCCTTAATCCAGCACTGGAAATCAACAATTTATCATTTTATTACACAAAAAATACATTTTCGCAACATTGAACAACACATTTTTTAACTCTAATGCAGTGGTGTATTTTTGCCAGGCAAAAGTGGTTACGCCAAGAAAGGCCAGACTTTGACCATGCTTTTTAGAATAAAACTCATTATTCTAGGCTAGAGATGTGCTTACACCCAGTCAAACTTGGCTAGTGGCCTAGCACAACTACAAACGACTTTGACTTACCTCATACCAATCAAACACATAAAAACTGCTTTTTCACATAGGATTCCAGAATCCTTAACCGAAACTACAAATATAAGAAAATAGTACGGTTATTTGCATAAACCGGATATTTGAGTGGAAATGTTCTTTTCATTTGTAAATGTAAATTAAATCGATTAATTGCATAGTTAACTTTGTGTGTTGAAGGAGTGTAAAGCGCACTGCTTAGATGGTGTGAAACCTGAGTGCTGTTTATCAGCAGCAACTATTGCTGAAACAACTCCCTTCACCGACGTGCCAAAATTAACACCGTGCGTTCAACTTCCAGGCTTCAGCACACTGTGTTCAGCACTGTCTAATCATGTCTCATCCCTGCGGGTGCGAAGCTTTGTTGCGAAAGTAGCACTTTTAAAGTTAATTTTATCATATTGGGTAACTACCGGACGCATGCGACTATGCTTGACACCTTTGCACCAGATGTGTTAAATTCTCTACAGAACAAAAAAATGTGCACCTGCAAGCTACTGTTCACCAACTTGGAATTTTAGTTTATATTCCGAAGCACTGAGCACAATACACTTCACAGTTTAAAATGTGGGTATATGCCATACTTTCCAATGCGGACAATGTTTCAACTTCGTTACTTATTTGACTTCACACTTTGTTTTTTCACATCAATAAGCTATTGGTGAATGCCTTAACCGAAGGATACATATCATACGCCATTGGGATTATCACAGGCTAACAAATCAGTGAAGTCTTTATGTACAGCGCCCAGCTGCATCAGGGCCAAGAGATTTTTTAGAACTTCTCAAGGCATTTGAATGTTCCGCAGTTCTACAAATCTTCATACACGGCACCGGTGGGATATAAATGTGTTCCCAACTGAAAAGCGTGTAGTCCAAAGCAAGCAGAAAAATGGCCGCAAGTGCGTGAAGCGTTCCACGACTAATACAGGCAATTATTATGTCACACACGCAGTGTGCATGTTTAAGATAACATGCAGTGCACGGGCTGCAACAACTTCAAATTTATGTTTCAACTGATGACCGTTGGTTTGCTAAACACTAAAGGATTTCAGAATTTGAAACACTGTATCAGGAACATGAGATTTTTTGAACATCTAGAAGCATTTTTGTATCCCACAGTTCATGAAATCTCAATGTTCGGTTCGTTGTCAAGCTACAGATACCAACGGTGTCAAGTAGCACGCATGTGGAACGATGTGATTGTTTCGTAATAATCGTATACAACATTCGAATGGAAATGCTGTTGCCTGTTCCAAAACACTCGCATTAGAAACCTGCAGTGGCAGGGTCGAATATTTGATCAGCATTATTGCTGAGTACCTACAGCACAAGAGGGCCTGTAACGACAGTGAAGTGATGTGCCGCTGATGTGGTGCAATACATTAAGGATTTCCAAATGTCTACAATGTTAACTGTGATTGCAACTTGGTGGTAGTTAATTATGCGCTGGAAAAATATCTTGTAGAAGAAGCTGACGTGACAAGTTATACAAAGATTTTTTCAAGCCGTTTGTGCAAACAAAAGCAACTGCTCTTTCACAGTGTTCCTCTTTCCAAGCACTTTTCTAGCTGACATGTTAACAAAACGACTACAAAAACTGATTTTAAAACATGCAGGAAACAATGCACTCAATGACTTACAAATGCATGTAGTTGGTTAAGTAACTGCAGAAATCACTGCGCAGGTTGGTGTCTTAAAAAAGCTTATGTGGTGAACTGCAAAATGTCAGTGTATGCACAGTAGCACTACATTTCCACTTGCCCACGTGCAAGAGAAAAATGCCAGGAGTGGTGTGAACAAATGTATGTGTGTGCATTCTTAATGCTGTTTCCACACAGTGCAAGAGAAAAACGCGTGTGAATGGACTGAGAAGTGCATGTGGAATAGTGCTCTTGTTTTCACACAGTGCAAGAGAAAAAAGCATGTGAATGGACTGAAAAAATGCCTGTTTGTGTGCAATAACTCTCATGTGGTGGAATCAAGTGCATCGCTGATGTTGTGGAGTATCGACACCTAATCCAATTACCTGGTTTAAACTAGTATTTTGGATTCGGATAGTTTACGATTATTCCTAAATACCCATCCTTACCAGACAACTTGCGCAAAAAACAGTTATCTTGGAGCAATGCTGTAGGTGCATTTTCATAAATAAGTAGGTAAGATTAACTATGGAACATGCTACGACTATCACAACATAAACAAAAGCATTATCAGGAAGTTTTGCAATTCTTGAATCTTATTGTCTAGACCACAATACCACACACAGGTATTGTGTATAAACAAACTCCAGTTGCATTTCTAGTGAAGTTTTTGCAGCACGAAAAGTTTGACTGTAACTTGTAGCAGTGCAGATAAATTTGAAAAAGCTTGCATGAAAAATGAATTGTGTTATGTTAAGCAACATTTGTAGTGTTATGAATATGATTACAAATGCAATCGCTACTTGTGAAGCAGTTGCACGTAACATCTTAAAAGGATTCTACTTTATTAAAATTAATGTATTAGGCTATAAGGATGCTGGTTTATACTGTACACAAGCTAAAATACCTGTTTGTGGGTTAAGTTAATCAATATTTTCCATGAGGCATGATAATAATAGTTGTGATCTCACAATCCAAGCCGCTACAAGTTGCAAGACGCTGGTTTGTTGTCGTGGCACACAGGTTATGGAAATGTTGCTCCAGCATTCATAAACATGTTCAAGGGTGATTTGACGATTAGTCTGATAGCAGTGCAGTAATCAGTATTCATTGTTGCATCATAATTGCTGTTGTTCGACGTCCATTTGTTAAACCCGACCAGCAAAAGCCGTGTTTTGACAACGCAACTGATGCAAGCTGAAAGCGATGTGTGTATGATTGGATAAGAACTACCATGGCATTATTGCATAATCATTGGATGCGTAATTCGCACATGTGCACCTTAGCTATTGTCATGGTGACTTGTTCTTAGGAATTTACTTGTGGCAGATGGGCGGTAATCAGTTATAACCTAGTGCTGGTAGACTATAACCGATTACTGCCTATCTTTAAAACTTTTGGATCTGGACAGGTTTGAGGATTTCACGCCAAAAAAGGATAACTCTGGCGCCGAAAGTGGTAGAGAGATGTTCAAAGGCACAAAAGACGTGGCAAGTCTTCTTGTCTGCACTCAATTTTTTTGGTTGGATGCAGATTTTTTGTGAGTGACGTCATAAGTGAAGGAGTTGTAGGCCACCTTGAATCACTTCACCTGACCCTGGGCCCAAAACATTAGATGGTAGTATTTTGCTGAAGTTTTTAGCAGAAGTTATGGCCAAACATTCAGAAATTACTTAGGGAAACCCCACAAGTCCCTTAGGGAATTCTTAAAATTGGGATCTTTTGGCCATGACTTCGGCACCAGAAACGCTAGGAAGTTGGTCAAGTGCTCGAAAGATTCACAGCCTAAAATCCAAACAAACCATGACCCACAATATCAGGTCATTGTTTGGGTGATGATCTCATAAAAGAAAAACCAAAAAAATCAAAACATACCCAATTCTGATGTCATCTACCAAAAACCCCAAACCCCAAAGTTTTTTTTTTCATTTTAAACTAGAAGACATCATGAGTCTTTAGAGCAGGGGTGTGAGAACCTGCGGCCTATGGGCCAGCCCGTGTGAACATTTGATGTGGCCCGCATCCAAATTTTCGTTAGCCAATTTATAATACAAAATAACCTCAAAATGAAGCAGAATGATAAGCAGGTGTGGTGGTGAGGATTCCCGGTCTGGAGACCAAGTTTGGGAACCACTGTACGGAAGGTCCGTATCTCTCTATGAAGAAAGTCTGGGAACAGCGATGGAGACGAGGCACAAACTTCATTTTTCAAACGGAAAACAAATGAAAAGACTCAAGATGCTTCGAAACAAAGCAGATTGATCATGTTGGCTCTCGTGATGACATCTTAAACTGGCATTCATACAAAACCAGCACACATGTTGACTCTTGTCGCGTTCAAACTAGAGTCCTGCGCGGGTTGAAATTTGTGTCCGCACCTGCAAAATTTAAGCCCGCCCTGAACAACTTGCAACTAGAGCAAGTTTTTGTCACAATAAAATCGTGAAAAATATGTGTTTATTTTTAACAAAAGTTGCAGTAAAAAGTTGCACTTATGCACAAGCATTTTAAACAACAGTGATTTACTCAAGCGATTTATTTACATATAATGCTAAATATTTCCAAACATAATCTGGTGAGAAATGGTGATCATTTGCCAACAGTTTGCGTAGCATGCTAAAACTTCGCTCCACACTCATGAAGTTGCTCAGTAATTTAACAATTTGGCCTACAGTTCTGCACTGATGTTTGTTTGGCTGGGTTATTTCTACAACTGCTTTTAGATTGTTATTCAGTTCGAATCGGTTATCAAAGAGAACAGAACTATACTGAAATAGTTCTCAAGAATGTTTTTTAAATCACACTTTTACATTTTACGCAATAGGCCTACTTGATGAAACTTGCATGTGAAAAAGGAAAAAGTTGCAACATAAAATTCCTGCAACCAGCTCATCGTACTACATAAGTTCAAGAAGCTGTTGGAAGCTGCAAAAACGTTGAAAAACTTGCCCTACTCATAATGTCTGAAGACAAGTCTGACAAGCAGCAAAATCAAGCTATTCATTCTTTTTCATTGACAACCAAAACTTTCCACAGATCTGATCTTTCACAATCAACAGATTTGAGGTGATAAAAAACATGTTTCAGTTCAGTTGTGACTAGCTGTGCGTTAAGCGTTGTTTTAACCATTTAGAAGTGCTGCTAGACTGAATTATATTCCTCACAAAGTACGACAATAGCATTGGAAAATGTTCACATGGCAAGAGCCTGAGCTAATATTGCGCAACAATGGGTTGTTACATCATAATGTAATAATTGCTGCAGGCCTACTGTCCTAAGCGCAATGCTGGCAAACAACTCTAGTACTGTACATCCACGTGGTTTGTGATTTTTGAGCTGATTAAGTTCATGTGCTTTGGCTTAACACTCAGTTACCCGCGCAAAGAATTTCTCAACCCGCACCCGCCCCACAGCAAGTTTTACCCGCCGCGCACTCCCATGCAAAGCAGTGCGGGTTTCTTTACCTGCCCCGCAAATGCAGGTACCTGTAACTCGCACGGGTTAACCTGCCCTGCGCAGAACTCTAGTTCACACATACTGTTGCTCTTTTCGTGTCTCTCTTTCACTCGCATGTTCTGTGTTCCTGTTTTGTTGCGCGAGTAGAAAAATGTGTTTTAAGAGAGCGCATCGTGCTGCCGCGTTAGTTGCGTTTGATAATTACATTCTATGATTTGATTTGGTTGCAGGCCGATGCAAGGTCTGCTACAGGAGCGTGGCTCACCCTAGGAAAAAACGGTGTGGAGAGGTCATAGAGACCCAAGATGGCACTGTGACGACGGCGGCATACTAACACGAATAGTGCCCAGGGCCAGGTGAAATTGGTCATAAAGGCAAAAACATATGCTTATTGTTATGTCACCAAGAGAAAACCCCAAACCCAAATCAAAAAATTTCTTAAATCAAAACTAGAAGACTTGCTGAATCTGTACATGGTTTGAATACCTTTCTGGATTTATTGACTGGCGAGTTGTGGCTGAAATAGTTTGTGTCAATATATTGGTTTCTCTGGTCCTTTGGTGATTATTAAAATCCTTGGTGGACTTCTGACATTTAGCGGATGCAAACTAAATGTATGTAACTTGGACCACTGCCACCTAGGGGATGATAGAATGTTTCAATCTGTCCAGTCCAAGAATAGCTCTTGAATGAACGAGAGAAGCAGACACTAAGTAAACAATGTCTTTTCTCCTTTAGTGCGTCTGGTGCTGATTTAATGTTATGTTGGAAGTTATTTCAGGTATCTTGTGGTTTCATGCTTGAGTGGTGGGAGTGCACTAGAGCTCTGGAGGTCAGCTGTAGAAACTCAAATGGTGAAGTTGTGTGAAAGCTGTCAGAGCGTTTTCGCTGATAGCTGATAATATTTGACCTGCATGCATTGTGCACAATACGGGGCTCGTATACAAGCTGACTTGGCCGAATAAGTACAATGGTTACAGCACAAAGGCTCAATAAGGAGCCTCATTTCAGAGCTGAATTTCCTAGGGGTCTCAACAAAATATGCATTGTTTACAACAGAAATCAACATCAAAAAGCAACTTCGTTGTACTGTGATACCTGTAATAATTAACAAGGATTGCCTTTTGGTGATTGTTGCAAAAATACCACACTGTCCAATATCACAATGAAATGAAACCTACACTTTCACTGTCATGAAAAAATACATGCACTTTTTTTCTGTCGTGATTTTCTGCTCGAAGCTGGTGATTGTTTGAATTTCTGTTTGTCTTTCCTTATGCAATACTTAAATGTACATGTTGATGATTAAAACAAATGCTTGTGCTTAACTAAACCACAATTATCATTTTGTGTCTTCACTTTTCAAAAATTTTGATGCTTAGAAAAGCAAGAAAAATTTCTAGTAAGAAAAATTTCTAAGTCTGGTCAAGATTTCATCCTGCACCTCATGATATGAGACAAAAACGCAAAATATCAATGCAGATTCAGATAGCTCGCAAAAAGTTAAAAGTAAGTACTGTACTTCCAAAGTTACGAACGGTCAAAGGAGTGTAACCTAATGCAAATGCAACGCGTTGCGGCAAAGCAGACCTTTTGGACACATGCCGCAGCCGAATTGCAGCTGCTAAGAGTTATAAGTTTCTGATTGTGGTTGATATCATTTATACCATATATACAGCAAGTCAACTGGGAAATATTGTCAACTTTTCAGAAATTATTTTGTCAAGGTAAGAACGTAATTTCAAGCTGTTATTTTTTCACTGAGACATTTTGGTCATTTTTTTGCTAACAAGTTTCGGTCACTAAGATATTTCGGTCATTTGTCCTACAGTTGTATCAAAACTTGCCTTAACAGTGTGCATGAGCTGATATTTTCAGACATTCTGACTGAAATGACTGAATTTTTTTTGGTCATTTCAAAAACATTTTGGTCGATGGCCGCAAAAAAGTCAGCTTCAGACTGTAAATGTTTGTGACAGCAATAATGTAAAATTGGGAATCAACAAACAGTTGTGCAGGTTTTGTTTAAGAGAAACCTGGTTGAGCTCATTTAAAGGAGCTGCCATCAATGTAAGTGAATGATAATGGTAAGTAGTATACGTTATAGCTGTAATTTTCACCCCATGTTACCATATGTAATTCACAAAACTTTCTGGCTTTACCCACTGCATGTAAATACAAGCTTTGCCTTGTCAGTTAGGGATTCTGTAAATGTTTGAGGGAGAGCATTGCTGCTAAAAGTGAACAACTCTTGTTATAGATGATAGACGCCTTGCCCTGTTCTGATGCATCAGCAAATTTTGTTGAAACACTCAGAAAATTTTATGAGATTGTTGATTCTGACAAAAAAGATGAAGTGGATGACAAAAAAGATGAAATGAAATTGGCTGACAATGGTAAAATTTTTGCTTGCAAGTTGTTTTAGTTGTATGGATTCTTTCCCACAATTCATTATTTCAACATTTTAACACCTTGACAGCCGGTCTACAAATATATCGTACCTGGAAATCGGCCTAAAACCAGCAGTTTTTTGATGTCTTACCAATGTCATAGCTCCTTTGCCGATTGTGCTAGAGAGCTGTTCAAACTCTCAAAAGATTCGGCAAGTCTTCTACACTGCACTCAAAAAAATTTTTTGGTTGGGCGGTGCGGATTTTTTGTGAGCGACATTAGTGAAGGACTTTTAGGCCACCTTGGCTCAATTCACCTGACCCCAGGCCCACACTGTTAGATGGTAGTATTTTGCTAAAGTTTTTATTGGAAACTACGCTCGAGTCCGAGTCTTTTGATACTTTTGATGACCTGCTGGCATTTCAGGTTCAAAAGTTAAGATCTAAAGTAAACAAAATATTTGATTAGTTAGGTAATTAATTAATTTGTTTATTTTAGATCATAACTTTTGAACCAGAAATGCTAGGAAGTTGATCAAAGGCTCAAAACACTTGGACTTGAGCCTAGTTTCCAATGAAAACTTCAACGAAATACTTTGACCTAGCGGTTGGGCCCTAGGCCAGGTAACATGAGCCAAAATGACCCAAAAACTACTTCACTTATGATGTCACTTGCAAAAATCCATACCCACAACCAAAAAATTTTTTCGAATGCAGACTAGAAGACTGTCTGATCCGTTTGAGCCATTGAACAGCTCTCTAGCGCAATCGATGGAGGAGCGTTGGTAAGGCAACCTAAAATGGCATTGGTAAGGCAACCTAAAACGGCTGGTTTTAGGGCAAAATCTAGGTGTAAATATATCGTATGTCGGCTCTTAAAGTGTTAATTTCCAACAATTCCTTTCCTTTTGCTATTTGTGATGTTATTAAACTTTGGAATTTATGGAATTGTAATCAGATTCATTATGAAAACCCAAAAGTTTTAACATACACTACCTTTATAGCACAGTGTGATTTCTTTCTTGTAAATAGTTCTCATAATCATGCAATACAAGAATTTGCAAGGACAGATTCACAAAATATAATGCCACTAGGTGGGCCATGCAGTTAACTGCAAGTTATGGAGGAGCTGTAGGTAAGATGATTTTGTTTGGCGGGCCAGATCCAGCCCCCGTGCTGTAGGTTGCTGACCCCTGGATTATCCTCATACATATTCAATCTTGAGAAAATGCAATGGTTGCCAGATCAATTACTATGAAGATTTTCCTGTGCCCCTACAACATTTATGTCCTGCTTTGTGGACCCAAAGTAATTTCACGTTTGCAACTTAAAATATTATACAAACCCCTAAACAGTAGTCCATCTGAATCTAGCTTTGCTGAAAGGTTTATATATTGCGCTTCAGTTTTCTTCATTTCGTATTTGCGACTTTTGTGTTTGACATTAGTTTTTCGTTTAGGACGAACACCCCAGCATACAGGAAACTGATTTTCTCAAATTTTAAACTCCCAGTCTTGCTAGCATAAGACAAATATTCAGGATGCATCAAAACGCTCAGCAAGCCATTTCCATTGTTGTTTTTAGTAACCATTAACAATCGACCCCATGTGAAGAATCTTATCCTGCATGTTTATTGACTTTTACATTGTTTAAGTCTATCTTGCAAAGTCAGGCATTTTTGACAATTGGACATGAACCTAATTCTCAGCTTTTTGTTTGTACTTAATTTGTTTTTGTGTGGTGCAACTTGTGTAGGTTTTAGTAAAAGAAGTAACCTGGCAGCCACAACCTGTCTTCAGGCTAACGTTTGTGTCTGCTTCTTCCAGATGCCTTGGGTCAGCCGCATGCTGCTACTACTGATGAAAACAAAGTCTCTGCTGATGGCTGCGATCTGAGCATCATCGGCAACAATATAAAAAGTGAAAAGAATGAAGAGTTGCGCGACTCGTCTGGTGATGTCACCATCGTGGTTACAAACGATTTGATCAACCATTTGGATGACTTATTGTCGAGCAACACCAATCTGGGGGCAGCACCTTCAAAAAATACAGGTAGTTAACATCTTGGTGGTGGCTTAAATTCCTCACAGTTATTCAGCTGGTGTGAGATGGTTTTTGGGTTGTTTTTTTTAACTTTTTGCCCAACAGCTAGACTCAAAATAGAAACACTCCAAACGTGCTGGTCTGATTGACCTCAAGTTTTCAAGCAAGGTGCACAAATGTTAGAATATTGTTGCAAATTTTGGTTGCAAAAAGTAGTTTCAACACTTTGGTGTTCGGCCTGTTTAGGATTTTCGCACCATAACAACCAGATTGCACGTAACTGACAAAGTGGCCTGAGATAGTAAATATATTCATCACCCCTGATCTAAAGTGATGAAAATATTTGATGAATTAGTTACTTAGATAATTAATTAATTTGTTTATTTTAGATCAGAACTTTTGAACTAGAAATGCTATAAAGTGGATCAAAGGCTCAGAAGACTCAGACTCGAGCCTAATTTCCAATGAAAACTTCAGCGAAACACTTTGGTCTAGCGGTTGGGCCCTAGGCCAAGTAACATGAGCCAAAATGGCCAAAAAACTGTTTCACTTATGACGTCACGCACATAAATCCGCAACACCCAACCAAAAAATTTTGTTGAGTGCAGAGTAGAAAACTTGCCAAATATTTTGAGTGTTGGAACAGCTCTCTAGCGCAATCGGTGGAGGAGGTATGGCATTGGTAAGCCAACCGAAATCTGCTGCTTTTAGGCCGATTTCCAGGTACGATATATTTGTAGACAGGCTATATATATATATATGAAGACCTGTTGTCAAAGTGTTAAAGACTAGCCGAGTTTTTGAGTGTTTGAACTGCTCTCTAGCACAATCGACTAGTGTGTTACGGAGTTGCAAATTATGCCTTATGGCGTAAGTCCGGCCGTCACCTAAGGTGTTAAACCAAGGGGTGTTGAAAGTTCTGTGCGTTAGAGACCCTTGTGTTAAACCACTGCTAAAACTAGTCTGGCAGGCCAGTGAGCTTAAGGTTTTCTTCTCTCCAGTAGCCCCACCTAAATGTATTTCCAGGTACGATATATTCGTAGACCGGCTGTCAAGGTTCTAAAATCCATTTCAATTTAACAAAGGCGATGCAGCAGAAAAACAATATTAGGTTATCTTTTAAGTTGCAACTATCAGGACAAAAATCCAACATTGTTCAGGATAGCTCCAAAACGGGAGCGTAGGTTGGCCTATGCAGGTGGTGGTTAAACTGGAAAGCTTCATGATGCAGATACTTATTCTACTGTATATCTGTTTTTTTTGCTGAGAAATTTTGGTCACTGAAATATTTTGGTCATTTATCTCACAGTTGTATTAAAACTTGCCGTAATGTTGTTTTCAGCCTATATTTTTCGACATTCTGACCAAAATGACTTAACACTTTGGCGACTGGCCGAAAAAGGGGATTTTTGAAAAAAAACACCGACACGCATGTGGCTTTGCACGGGAATTTCTCATCTGTGTTACACACTGTGTTTTGCGTGGGCACTACCTTCCAAAGCCATCATTAGTGGTGAAATGCTTGGTACTCCCGCACAGAGAAGGTCAAAAATTTTTTTTTAATCAATTCCGTTCTGTTTGACTACAAGCATCATTGCAGATATTTTAATAACTCCTTCAAAATTTGTGATGGCTCTTGGACAAACCTTAATGTTGACTCTGGATCCTGCTCATGTTTGAATCTAAAACACTGACTTCGGCTTCTGCCTAAAATGCAAACTCTGGCAGGAGTCCACTCCAGCATTCCTGCTCCGTGTTCATCTCTGGTCTAGGATTACAAAGGTGATGGTTTTAATTAATCAGTTTATCTTTGTTTTAACTGTTAGCTTTTCAAGTTCAGCGGAGTCAAGTGTAACTGATTGATAGTGATGCCCCATACTAGTAGCTTTCATATGCACTGCAGTTCTTATGTTGTTGCTACGGTATGTCTAGTGGTTAACATGTAAGATGTAGTTTGCAGTTGCAAGCACAAACTTCATGGGGTAACTTCATGAAACAAATTAACCTTTTAAAAAAGAGGGAAATGTTAGGTTTAACAACATATACCAGGTTAGGCTAGTATCAGTCTGATAAAATGTATACCATTGCAGTAGGGCAGAATTTTTCAAGAGAAGAACACAAAATGCTTACTGTAAGTTAGTTATTCAGCATTGGCAATCTTGCAGTGAAACCAAATTCACCTGTCTTGCTTATAAAATTTCTTCTCAGCCAAAGTTACTGGTGATTTGACAAAGTACATCAACTTTTAAATGTTCAAATTTAGGCATGCACTCATCTGTAAATATCATTTGTGTGTTTGTTTTTATCGCCATGTCTTTATTACTGAAAGTTGTATTGCATGGTTGGTAGACCAGATGACTTCATGGTCTTTCACCAATCCTTTGTGACAAAGGAACTAGTAAATGTTGTTGCTTCTCTTGAACTTTGTTTTTGAATATGCTATAGCTTCTGCATTATATTTTACGCAACATTGTTTGATTCATTAACTGTGTCAATCGTTATTTCATCACAAAAAAGCAATACGTTAACCACTGTAAAATCACCAGCAACTTTGGCTAATAAAATAATTAAATGACAGCAGTGTCTACTTTGCAGTGAACACAGACCAACCCAAACTGGTATTGTTTAAAGAAAATAAAACATTTTCATGTACATCACGCAAGCTACATGCTGGATGTTTAGGTTAAAATGACAGAATTACAAATGACCATAAACTGACAAATTTGCAGATGAAAGAGTTAGTCACACACACAGGTGAAGAATGAGTGGCAGTGCAGGAATTGGAAAACCATGCAGCAGCCATGATATTGCAACATGGATGTGGGAACTGGTCAGCGGAAGTGCATGGCACATGGCAAGAAATTGAACAGCAAATCCTATGAAGAATGGCCACAGTTACCATGGAACATGATGAAATACCATAGTCACCATACAGACCATAAAACACAAAAAAACTATTAACACTTTGGCATCCAGCCGAAAAAGCAGATTTAAAAAAAAAACACAAACGCACATGGCTTTGCACGGGAATTTCTCTGGTCCGGTAAGTGTTATGGACCTGATCGAAGTGTCTTCAACGCAGCAAGTCTTCTAGTCTGCACTTGAAAAAAATTTTTTTGGTTGGGGGTGTGGATTTTTTGTGAGTGACGTCATAAGTGGAGGGCTTTTAGGCCACCTTGGCCCACTTCACCTGGCCCTGGGCGCCAACCCTTAGATGGTAGTATTTCGCTGAAGTTTTTACTGGAAACTAGGCTACAATCCGAGTCTTTTGATACTTTGGATGACCTGCTGGGGTTTCAGGTTCTAAAGTTATGATCTAATGTAGTAAAAATATTTGACTAATTAGCTAATTAATAATTAATTTGTTTATTTTAGATCATGACTTTTGAACCAGAAACGATAGAAAGTTGATCAAAGGCTCAAAACACTCGAACGCGAGCCTAGTTTCCAATAAAAACTTCAGCGCAACATTTTGACCTAGCAGTTGGGCCCTAGGCCTGGCAACATGAGCCAAAATGACCCCAAAACTGCTTCACTTATGATGTCACTCACAAAAAATCTGCACCTCCAGCCAAAAATGTTTTTCAAGTGCAGACTAGAAGACTGGCCAATCCGTTTGAGCCCTTGAACAGCTCTCTAGCGCAATAGGTGGAAGAGCTATGGCGTTGGTAAGGCAACAGAAAACTGCTGTTTTTAGTCCAAAATCTAGGTATGAATATATTGTATGACGGCTCTCAACGTGTTCAATGCCTACAGTGTAAATTTGCCTTCATGCAAATATAACAACAAAAAGATTTCATTAATTGTGTGGGACAATCAGGATGAACTATCTTTCAGAGGATATTATCAACAATGCATTTTTCATCAACTGTAACATCCATCAAATGCTTGCGAAAAGCAATTTTATGAAGTTTTCTGAAGGAGTGATCAGTGATATATTTGTACATTGATGAAATACTGACACTTCTTCAACATTCGTTTTTGCTATGCATCATACTGTTTCCTTGCTTGCCAAATACATTGCCCCCATTTCAAGATGCAACCTCCAAGATAAGTATCTATCTCGTTGTCGCTTGAGGTTATTTTGTCTGATGCAGTTGTATTTCCTTTCTGCTCAGTACTTTTACTTTCTTTCAATGCCCATAATCTTGGGACAAATGCATTCAGTAACTGGAACAACTGCATTCAGTAGTCTTTGTTTCACTGTGGAGGAATTTGACACTTTGTGAAGCATTGCAAAATATTTTTTAAAATTAATGTCATGTTTATATCGCATCGGAAATTATATCATGTTTAAACTTACCATAATTTCTTAGGCTTAAACCGGGACAAATTCAAAACTGTGAATGAAACAACCTGACGAGCGGCTGAAGGCCTGAGCTTTGCAAATTTTTTTCTTTAAGTCAAGTTCTAGCTTTCAGCATAAAATGACTCAAACCCTACTGAAAGTTATCCTACCTTTCAAAGCACACACAATGGCTTCTAACTGCAGCTGTTGCTGTAATCGATCGAAGGCAATGGCAAAATGACATAACGATAAGCCCCAATTTTGTAAATGGCCATTGAGCGAAATTATTTTGTAACAATGCATCATCAGGCTGAAGTTCATTTTGAAAATGTCATTGAAGTGAAATTCTGGGACATTTTGTTAACCGGGTCGGGACACTGGGACAGACATTTAAACCAGGACAGTCCCGGCCAAACCGGGAGGTATGGTAGGTCTAATTATATTAAAAACTCCAACGTGTCTTTTGTTAAATTCAAGGAGAAAACTTGTTTGACCAGGCCAATAATATTTTAATTGTAAAAACGTACACCACTATTGGAGAAGCATCATAACAGACATCTTCATCAGCCTGAAAACTGATCAGTTTGAGAAATTGTTTTAAAGACATTTGAAAAATGTTTGTTGTAACTTGATTTTGAATTTGGTCTATCCAACTGAAATGATATATCACACTGCTGGAGTTCCAACCTGCTGTTGATCAGTTGCATGCCTGGTACCCCTAGAAAAAATGTAATGTGTTTTTGATATTCAAACAAAGTTAGCAGATAATGACATTGGATAAAGCTTGCACTAAATTGGAATTTTGGAAAGTTAATTTACTTTGTAAATTCACTTGTAACTTTGGCTGGGAAGAACTTCAAAGAGCAAAGCAGGTGACTTTGGTTGACCATTAAAAGACTGCCAGTGCCAAGGATGAATAATTAATTGCAGTGCGCATTTTGTGTTTTTGTTTTGGAAATTTTTGTTCTACTGTAATGTTATATCTTTTAGCAATGTTTGATTTGCTGAGAAATTTCTGTCATATGACTGAAATATCTTAAATGTGCCTTGTCATTTTTTCGTTTTCCCATATTTTTTTGACTGCAAAAAGGCATTATGCTGAACTGACTTACCACAATAATTTTGGTTAGTAATTGACAAATGGCCAAAAAACAGTTTAGCAGCTGTTACTGTAACAGTCTTACCTACTGAAAGTTCTCGCCTAAAATTAATGTTTCTCTCTTCTTTAAAAGGTGAATTTGTTTCATGAAATTAACCCCATGGAGATTGTGCTTTCAAGTGAACTACATCTTACTTGTTAATCACTAGATGCAACATACAATGTAGCAGCAACATACGAACTACAGTGCATATGAAAGCTACCTGTATGGGTATCAGGCAATAAGTTTTCCTTATGCACTTGACTTGACTCCACTGAGCTTGAAGAGCTAACAGTTAGAACAAAGAGAAACTGGTTAATTAAAACCATCACCTTTTTATTCCTAGACCAGTTCACGCTACTCATGCTGGCCATCAGATCAGCTTAAAGCTTGGGCCATTAAAGGTAGGTGGACTTGGCTCTTTTTGCGTGGATCAAAAAGCTCAGCCTTCACATCACTAAGAATGAGTAGCGAAAGATTTAGGCCTGCAAGTGCAGTGTATTCAGTAAGCATTTCTAGGCTGCAGCATGTGAAATGTTCCACATCTAACCTGTTGCGCATCCAGTACCTGCATGATCGTCTGCAAGGAATGTTTTGCACTGCACGAGCCAGTGGCACAGTACTTTGTGCAACACGAGTGAGAGTGATCTTTTTGATAGGCAGCAGCAGAAAACATGAAAAAAAAATAGGAAGCAGGTTCTCACTTTATGGCACAGGAAAGCATCTGCACTCAACCAGCTAATACATATTGTATTTGCTGGTTATTTCTGTAAGCAAGTAAAACAGCCATAATGAATGAAGATTGCTCAGATGGAAACATGAAGAAGGCATACACGGATGGCTATGGAACATGGCATAAGCCAAAAAGTCATATCATTGCTTCAGTACAGTAAGAGTAATCATCAATGCCAGCTCATTCGCCTGCTTCAATGCATCTCAGCAGCAAAGCTTCCAGGCCAAGCAAAAACTGGCCATGGAAACGCATGTTTCTTAGCCCACATGGCTCAGGTTGGGCTAAGAGGCCAGGCTTGCAGGCTATGTGACCAGTGGGCATGGAGACAATAATTGAATGTGTCAAGGTCTTCACTTGGCACAACTTCCACACTAAATGGTTTTCCATCACTATACTTGTAAACATTTTACCATAGCCTTCATTTTTGTAAATGCTTTAATATGGGAAGTCATGTGGTAAATGCAGAAGTATAAATATAGATGGTGCTGTTGGAGACAACCTCTTTATATCAAAGTAGCTGTTTGTAGTAACTATTGTACATTGTATTACATAACCTGCCATGGTCCAGGTCAAATCAAAATTCATCAAAGTACAGATCCAGTGCAGTTAAATCCTGTTTCTTGCATGTTTGTTGTTGAAAAGCATTGTTTTATTCATTTTTTCGACTTCATTTGGGCTTGGACTTCACATTAAAATTTTTTTTGATTGAGTTGTAAAAATTCAAAGACTGGATTTGGATTGTAAAACATGACAGCTCAGTCATCTCTGTTCTCACAGTCTGTTTGTTAAACTTGTAATGAATTTTGGTTGTGAAACCACCTGGTCTGCTTCCGTATCCGGATTCTGCTCGAGTCAAACTACGTTATTTGTACAGTAGTGCAGTATGCTGAAATGCGCTCAGCATGTTCAAGTCTCCACAAAGCTGATGCAGTTAATCTAGCAATCATCAAATTAAGATTTTTTTTTTTCTTTATGATTCCACTGTGTCACATTTGTGGAAACTACTTACTTTGTAGGTATTATTGCAAAAAAAACGAAAGATGCAAAACCTATATGTGCCCATTCATACTTGATCTGATCCACTAGATTTATTCATTATTTGAGTCAGTCTCGTATGATATTTCTGGGATTGTTGCTTGTCTTCTCAATTTTGATCAATTGAAATGTGTTAAGTAATGCTATAATTTTATTGTATGCCACACATTTTGTTCCAAAGAATTTCCACGATTTAAAAAAAATGTTGAAAGTCTGTGCAACCTTTTCAGCATAAACTAGTAATAAGAATGATGTTATAATTTGTAAAGTAACATCGATTTAGTCACCACCTACAGTATATCTCAGATTATGGAATTTTTTATTATTGTTTCATGATCAGGTTTTTAGCACTATTTACAACTTCTTGGAATGGAATTCTGCTAAGATTTAATACGCTTTGTGTTGATCCTGTTTGATTCTGGTTTATACCTTATTTTGTGGTTTAAGTGTTCAGATTATGATGCACTGTTGTAAGTTGCGAAACAAATGTATAGCTTTAATAAGCTGAGGAATGCTTTAGAGTTTGTGCATAAAAACTCAAAGTGAAAAAGATTTACCAGTTGAAGAATTGATAACCAAGAACAAATAGAACTACATAACTTAGCAACAGACAGAAATTTTAAAGAGTTAAGTAAGAAATCACTTACAAATGAACAATCCCTTATGAATGAACAATCATCTACAAATGAAGAGCCAGAAGATGTGTAAGAACTTCAAGAAGAAAGCCTTACATCTGGTATTGCTTATTCTGCCTTTCAATTTAGAAGTTTTCAGTGAATTATTTTGCAATTGTGTTCTTAACACCTATTTATTGGCCTATGTATATTTACATACTTGGTATTTATGGGGACAGAAAGATGCTCATTGCCTGTGGCTTTTCACAAAACAATATGTATGTGCAACTGCACTTGATATGTTTGACATTCACTCTAGCTTAGAACAAAGGTTCTAGTTTTAACTGAATTGAATTGTAGCTGTGGCAGATTTTTATGTTCTAATGGTAAGTTTGAAAATGTGTACAAAGCACATATTTGATTTCAATTACCTAAGTGGATTAATTTTTGAATAATAATATACTGTAAAGCAGTGCTTTTCAACGTGGGTGAAATTTGCCCCAGGGGGTGATTTTATGTGTCATGAGGGCGATTTTGTGCTTTACCCAATTTAAGAGGCGAGTTCAGTTTCCAGGGAGGTGATTTTTGCTGGCTAGAATATACTAAAATTTTGAATTGATTTTAAGACTATAAACAAGGTTTGCCACTTTGGAACCAAGTTATTTGATGCACTTTTGACTCCATGGTTCGTAACAAAGGTTATAAAGCTCAAGATACAAACTGGTGATGTAGCAATCACAATAACATTGCTCCTGTGTAACACTTCACTGCACCTTCTCGACGTCGAGGACCTTCGGAGAGGCGGAACAGCAAGTGGAAGTTGTGGTTCCACACATGAAGGTACTGCAGGGTGCTCCAGTTGACGTGTTGCTGTATCAGGCTCTGTCGGTGGTCTCACATCGCAGCTTGTCCCGGCGTTCCCATCTTCGGGTGTTGAAACAGGAGGCGTGCTTAGTTCTATCCCAATGTCAGGACATGGAGCAAGATCCGACATCGACACGGTGTCTTCGTGTCCGTTGGAATACCTTACGTGCGCATACGAAGGGTGTGCCTCCAGCAGTAATACTTCAACACAAAGTGGGTCACTTGTGCTGCGAACATGACGACGCAACAACACCGAACCTTCGCGTAGGAGCCAAGTAGGCATTGTGCGGCCAAACATCGATTTCCGCTGAAATCGAAACATTCGTTCATGAGGAGTCTCATTGGTGGCGGTGCAGAAGGGTTCGCACAGAATGCAGTGCTACATTGAGAACGTCCCCCCACCTCTCCTCTGGCCGTGCACGGCTATGCAACAGTAGGTTAATTGTTTTCCAGACGGTCTGGTTTACTCTCACTCGCATTGGCTGTTTCCGGTCGGATGATACGGAGAAGAGCGGTTTGAAGCAATTCCCCGCTCTGCAAGGAATGCTTTGAAATCTCTGCTCATGAACGACGCCCCGCGATCACTATGCAAATAAGATGGAAAGCCAAACAAGCAAAACAAGTTGTTAAGGGAATCCATGACCGTCGCGGATGATGTTGAAGAGGAGGGAAAAACAAAGGAGTGTCTACTGTATTCATCCACAATGATGAGAAGATAAGGTTTCGAACCACGGACAGGCCCCTTGAGGTCGACCGACAAACGTTCCCACAGCCGAGTCGCCTTAACAAGACATTGCGGTGCGGGGTTAAAAAATCTCGGTTTGAGTCGCAAACAAGTCCCGCATTTTTCGATTATGTCTTTTGTTTCTTCACTCGTATAGGGTAAGTTCCGCGAGCGGATAAAGTGATACATTCTAGTGAATCCAGGATGCCCCAGCTGGTCATGAAGCAGTCGTAGCTGGGAGACAGAAGACATAGACAAGCAAATACGCGCATAGCATCCGGAGCTACGTTGTCTTTGCCAGGTCTGTGGCGGATAGAGTAGTTCAATTGTCCGAGCTCAAACCTCCAGACCATTATTTTAGTGTTTTTTATCTTTCCACGATTCTTCTGGTCGAACATAAAAGCAACAGAACGTTGGTCAGTCACAAGGGTGAAATGTCGATCTTTTAGAAACTGGGACCATTTTCGAGTTGCTTCGATTTTAGCAGAAGTCTCTTTCTCAACTGCAGAGTATTTCTGTTCACACTTGTTTAAACTTCTCGACATGTAAGCGACCGGGCGGCCTCCTTGTGACAATATAGCAGCAATCGCGTAGTCAGACGCGTCTGTTTCTACTTCAAACGAAAGATCGTCTCTGATGACCCCTAAACTTGCGTAGATTTGATCGGATTTCAAGGTTTTAAAAGCCTCTAAAGCTTCATTACTGAGAGGAAATGTTGACGTTGATTGGAGAGGGCGAGCTTTTTTGGAGAAATATTTAATCCACTTCGCATAATATGTAAAAAGTCTAGTAATCGTCTTTAACCCCTTAGGTGAAGACGGAGATTGTAACGTCAGCAGCGGTTGCAGGCGAGATGGATCAGGCTGCAACTCTCCGCACGAAACTCGATACCCAAGTAAGTCTAAACTTGTCACACAAATCTGCGACTTCAATTCATTAAACGTCAGCCCATCCGTTTTGGCAGCTTCTAGTAGGCGTTGCAGGTTTTTCTGATGCTCTTCTTTTGTGGCGCCTGTTACAGTCAGATCGTCAAGATAGGCGTAAACCTTCTCAAGCCCATGGCGTTTTATGAAGTCGTCCATGACTCGCTGCAACGCGGATACTCCATTAGTCACTCCAAACGGTAGTCGACAATACTGAAAAAGTCTACCATCTGCCTCAAAAGCCGTCATCGGCCTTTCTTCCGGAGCAAGCGGGACCTGATGGTAAGTGGATTTCAAATCTAGTGAGGAGTAAAACGCATCTTGTGCTACCTTGCTGATAACTTCGTTGATACGGGGCAAAGGGTAAGCATCAAGGTAAGTATATCTATTGATAGTGACAGAGTAATCGACACAAAGTCGTTTCTTGCCATTTGACTGGTGAACCACCAATACTTGAGCTCTCCAGGGCGACCTTGCAGGTTCAATTATTCCTGCATCAAGCAGTCGACTCACTTCAGACTTGATGAAGTCAGAGTCTTCTCGGTTGTATCTACGCGATTTGGCAGCAATGGGTTTGCAATCCGTAGCCAAGAATTCGAAAATTCGTGGAGGCGTCAAGTTGGCCGTGGAAACATTGAGTACCGACTGAGGTTCTAACGAAATTCTAAGAGGGTGATCCGAACCTCCGTAATGCAAAGTAAGTTCCGAATGCCGTGTAAAGAACTTCTGGCCCAAAATGACATCGGCACAAAGGTCTGACATTAGTCCCAACTGGACTTGACGATACAACTTGCCACAAATGTCAATGTCAATAACGGCCTTGCAATCAATTTTTGCCTCAGCTTTTGTCGTACCAAGGGAAATGTGTTCAGCTGATCCCAGACCTTCAATCTGTAACTCATCCGCAACCCTTCTATTTATGAAGTTATCAGAGGCACTGGTGTCGATCAAAACATCTACCAGTTGATCTTTTAGCTAACCTTGATAACGGCAGGACCCAAATTAGCAGGCGCAGCAGCGATGGAAAACGATTTCTCAGCTCCGACCAAGCAAAGAGACTCAGAAAAACAATTATCATCGTGAACTTGTAAACTGCTCGAAGCCAAAGCGCCAGCGGCAGAACCCACCAATACGTTGTCAGAAGCATCCTTCGCTTCAGATTTGCACACCTTGGCAAAGTGTCCTCGCTTATTGCAATTATGACAAACAGCATTTACGGCAGGGCAAGAACGACGACTTGCGTGTAGTTTTCCGCCACAGAAAAAACATTTTTGCTTGGTAAAAGCAGATAACGAACAGTCTGACTCATACGGAACGTTACGTGAAGGGTCCGATTCGGGTACAGTCATAACGGTCTCCCGACCCATCTGCACAGCTTGTTTCTGCGCACGGTCTAACCCATCCACAAGTTCTACAGCTTGCACCAAATTCAACTCATCTTTTTCAAGAATCCTTTGGCGAATGAAAGTCGAAGAGAGGCCGTTTATAAAGGCGTCTCTCGTCAGCTCAGCCCGGTATTCCTCTGCAGTAACAGCCGCAAAAGTGCATTCTTTAGCGAGAGCTTTCAACGTTTGTGCATACTCTGTAACAGACTCACCCGGTTGTTGGTGACGACTCACGAGAAGGTGCCTGGCATCACATTGTTCTTTTTCTTTGTGTAGGCGGCTTTGAGCGTGGCAACGATCTATTCAAAGGTTTCATCTTCTTCAGTAAGTGGGTAGATGGATGGTGAAAGGCAGCTAATCAATATCCTCGCTCTATTGATAGCAGGAGCGTCTACAGCACGACCCTCTGCCAAGTAATCAACATAATCATTAACTGTCCTTAGCCAATACGTAAAAATCTTCGAAGCGTCAGGAGCAGTAGTTTCAACTGTCAATTCTTTTGGCCGCGGCAATTCTTGCTTCGCCATTTGAAGTTCGTTTTAGTCAGATAAATTGTGACAAACTAGGAGGTACACAGTTTACTATTCATTAGTTTTATCTTACTAAAACAGCGGGATGGTCTGAAAACAAGTAAAGACAATAAACTCTCACAAACACAAATAGAACCAAACTACACACCACACCTCCGGCTGCCTCAGCGCACAATACGCTACC
>Ga0210059_1001263_pt1 | contig 37522 bp, 31 predicted proteins | sample Ectturendosymbi2_FD_188042 | JGI IMG/M metagenome (GOLD analysis project Ga0210059, IMG submission 188042) | Ecteinascidia turbinata endosymbiont from Florida, USA - Sample 2 (SPAdes) (version 2) | ecosystem: Host-associated > Tunicates > Ascidians > Unclassified | place: Key West, Florida... | reverse complement strand
CCCCCAACCTTACGGGCTCGACCCGCCCCTGATGTTGACCGTTGATATTAAAGACAATCTGCTGGGAACAGCAGCACATCACGCATTACTGCATTTTCAGAATTTATCCTGAAAACTACCAGCGCAACAATTTGCAAATACTGCACAGACAAGTTTTGTCAAGAAGATAGCCATCAGTATGCAAGTAACTAGTATCTACAAAGGTGACACACTATAATTTTTAATAGGCAATCGATTTCGCATAACACTACGCATCCCTAGTCCTAAAATCTTTTCCTCTCAGGAGGGCCGCAGGGGCAGCAGCGAGTATGGAATGAATGAAAAAAACAATCTGGTCTGTCAATATTATAAATACTTGCGGTAGATCAGCCAGCGATCAGATCTTCAGAGCCAAGGGTACTTTTCAAGCTCAGAGCTTTGACTCTTATCAGTATGTTGTAGATTAGTGCAGTGGTTCCCAACCGGGTGTCGCGGCACCCTGGATTGCCATTTACAATGCTCAAGAGTGCCACAAGCTATTTAGCCCTTCAGTTGAAAGGAGCTATCTATTCCTTCAGTTTAACGAGCTGTTTATTCCTTCAGTTTAAAGGCTATTTCTTCAGTTTAAAGCTAGGTTACTAACGCTTGAAATTACAGTAATTATCTACCAACGTTTAGTAAAACTGTGACATTTCTTGAAAAGGGAGCAATATTGTACAGTCAGCATGCCAAACATGAAAGTTCCCGGTGCATAAAAGATGCGGTTTAATTATAGACGATTTCAAGCAGTTCACAGTCATCCCAAAAGATGATCTGTACTGCAGGTTATGCTGCTGCGTAGTTAAGCATTAGAAGTGGTTCTTTGCTGAGTAGCATGTTGCTACTCTCAAGCACATAAAAGGCATCGAAAAGGCATTTGTTCGAGTGTGTTATTGTCCAAAGTACATGTTAAAACGAGTTGTTAATTACGGAGATTAGCCTAAATTTGATGCTCTAAAAATATAGTCAAAAGCGAGTACAAACGGATCTTAAACTAGATTCAGGGCCGCGGTTGGCATGTTAGAATTCAGCCACACTGGTGATAACTTGCCCTTAATTTAGTCAAATATAATGGTTCTATTGCATTTGCAGTGAAACGGAGTAAAAGCAACATTTTTGAGCAGTAGCAAAAAAAGCATCTTTATCGATCTAAGAAAAACTTTGTTCTGCATATGCTTTGAAGGTATTGAACGATGTTAAAGAAAATAACTGTTGTCAGTTTTCAGATTTTTCAAAAACTATTTTGGTGAAGACCCCGTGACATTTGACTTCAAATGGCTTCGAGGTGTTCATAAAGATGCGTTCACCGGAGCTCACGTTGACAGGTGAGTCGGTCATTTTGTTCTTGTCGACTAGTCTCCGAAAACGGTAAACCCCATTACCTGTCACTATAAATCACATGGAATATATCAGAACATTTGCAAGGCTAGATGGTCGTCAAAAAGGGGGCCGTGCCCCTTGGCTTTTGAAATTTGACATTTTACTATTAACATTGTTGTAGAAAAATGTTTTTCTCTTAGTTTCGGAATTGGTGAAATGAAATTTCACCACTGTAGTACCCCCGGAAAAAATCCTTCCGACGACCATGCAAGGCTACATGACATTTACTACAGTGGGACATTTCAGGTGTTTCCTGAACACGCTGAAAAGCAACCAATGAATTTCAAGCACAGTTAATCACGTGATCAATTTGAAGAACCGTCCATTACTTCAGGTAATTCTTACACATGAGTATCAGAGCCGTATATTTTGCAGAGTGTACATGTCACGTGGGTCTCAAGACCTGTTGACCATGTGGACGCCATTGGGAGACATTCCTGCCAACATGGGAGTTCTTGCTGTTTGTGAAGGGTCGCATGATTCACAAGGGTGAGTTTCATTGCAGTGAATGTGAATGAAGGGACGCAGCCGGCTGGCTCGACCGAAGCAACGCCGCTCAAAACACCGAAACACTGCAATACACTGATGACCCTGTAGGTTGAGAACCAGGCTGCATGTGAACTAAAGGGTTAAATGACTGGATTGTTCAAAATCACGACTCGACAAAAGCGACCAATACGAAAAATTACCAATTTGCTGAAAACAGTAAAAATGTCTCAGTTTGCGGCTTTTCTGAGCAGTGCATGGAGATGCAAATGATAATTCACAAAACTGAAATCACAACAATTGAAAATATTCTTAAAAGGCCCCAATTGCGCTGAAGTCTTCATCACTGAAATAATATATCGAATCATGATGACTCAGAGGTAAGCTGATTCATTCGAAAATGTTTTAAGCGGTGGCTTTGAATCTGTAATAATATTAAAAATTGTTCCATTACCGCTATACTATAATTATGTGGTTTATTGCACAACACTGCATATACATTGCTCTTCATTTGTTGAAAACCAGATTTCACAAATTTCAAGAAACGTACGGCAACTGCGATTTACAAGCAGAAAATGTATCGGGCTCTGGTTGGTTCAGCGAGGATCCAAAGGAAATTTCATCTCTAGGAGGTCAATGGAAAACTACTCACTTTAAAGCTGGCGATGTAATGATTTTTAACATAAGGTAAGTTTTGTTCAACCACAATAGCTATTGCCTTCGCAATTTAAATTCTTTGGGTTGTAGCGACTTTGACAGACGTTACTGCCCAAAGCTGTTTTAAACTTTTATTCTGCATACGCGTCTGCTTTAAACACGCAATGGGCGCTTGGAAAAACTGCGCAGTCAAATCCAAACATTTTCCTATTCACAGTCTTTACAGTAAAACCAAAATGCTTAAAAACAATCGAATGCGAGATGATTTGTTTAAACCGATTTGCATGTCTGCCGGACAGCATCACGTGGGATCTGGCCGTTAAAAGATAATTCCAGCTCGATACTCTTGATTTTATTTTTCAGACTTGTTCACATGTCAACAGCCAACCTTACTCCTTTCTTGAGACTTAGCTGCGACACCAGGTGGCAACCTAGGTCGCATCCAATAGACCACAGATACGTTGGTGAAGTTGGAATGGTCGCACCAAAGTACGGATTGCACGGCAAAGATGATTTGAAAACTATTGACAACTTTAAAGCGCTGTGGGGTTTTTCTAAATCTCAACCACTTCCACCAGTTTAGAAAAATGACGCGTTGTGTTATTCAATGGTGCGTTTTTCACCAAAAATGTGCCGCTATGATGCAAAACAGGGCATATATTTCCTTTACCAAGCAAGCATTCACAGGCCATATTCTAATAGAGCTCAAAACCTCATCATTTGTTATTGGTGAAGTGCACCCAAGCTATGAAGTAGACTAACCCGGCGTTTATTTATGACCGTATGCCAAATCACTCTTTTATGTACGTGTTTTCCTGAGATGAATTGTGCAATTGGAAAAACTTCTCACACTCCCATAGCAGGAACTCATTGTCTACTCTACATCCAACGCTGACTAAGACAAAAACTTACATTGACACTTTTCTTGTAGCGATGTCATTAAGGTCACCAAGGGCAACTTTTAATAATTTACTACATTGCAAGAAAATCTAACAATTACTGGGTTTGATCATGAAAACCCGTTTCATCACTTACCTGATCAATTGCATAAACCCACAAGCGAATTCCTGCACAACACTTTCCTGTATAACGAATGACTTTCAAGAATGTAAGTTTCTCGATCGTTTTTGTTTCTCTTTTATTTAGATTAACCCCAATACAACCTGCTACGACACACTAATTGGAAATCAAAATAATATCTGAAAACTTACTTATTGATTTCGCTCAGTGTTGTCGAGTTTTGCATGGTTTTAACGCATTCTTTCTATGCATTGGAGGGTTTTGGGATGATTTTACTTTCCCTTCTTGTGCGTGTTTCTAGTCCGTGACCAGTCACGTGACCGGTCACGACCATCCACAGACCCACCGCGTGGCCGTGTCAATGAATTCTTGCAAAGCACGTTATATCACTTACGCATCTGTAACTTACTGGACTGTTATTTTTGTTTGTTATGTCAGTGCACACTTGGTAGTTTGTTTTGGTTAGTTGTTCTTACTGCGAGCTTTTACTTTCCAATGTAAAGTGGGTAGCTGGGGCTGCCATTTTTTAATTAGATTCTCTTAATTGGTAACTTTACTTTTTGTAGGTTTTATTTAATTCTATTTTATACTTCATACGCACTCCTCAGAGCTGATGATGCCTAACTAGTAGGCAAAATATATACTCTGCAAGATCTTAGTGTCTGATTCTTTGCTGGGAAATGATTCCTTTCGATAGAGAGTAATATCTGAAATGGATCATTGCCGGTGTTGCAGTGGCAGATCTAATGGGCCTTTACTTCCATAATAATCAGTGCCTAGTCAGGTTCGCGTCTACTATTTCTTCTAATTTAGAGGTTAGGATCAAAGCAAGTGTCTTCTGCCGTTGAACACGGGACCAGATGGTTAAATGATCCCATGCCAGCAGTTAAACGCACAAAAGTGGTATGTAGATCTTTCAAACACAGTTAATAAAACTTGTACTGTACATTTTCAAAAAGAATCAAAAAATTCTTTTTCATATTTAATCAATATCCTTCCGGTTTTTTATCAATTATAAATTCTTACAAATCTTTTTCAAGAATTCAAAATTTCCTGATCCTTTTGGCCATAAAAATTACCTGCTTGTGTTTGTTGCTGCAGAATCTTATTTCAACTTCAAATACAGCGCCATTGGCCAGAGGTGTCGTAAACAAAGTTGGATCAAGTGCATTATTTCAATTCAATTACTCCTTCAAAATTTTAAATTACATTACAATCACTCTCTGTCGAAAAAATCAAATTACAATTACTCGTAAAACTGTAATCAATTGTAAATCGCAATTACAAATTTTTCTTCTAATACAATAAGAAAATGAAAACAGTACATACAGACACTCTATGCCAAACGTGTGATAAATTAGATCTTGCTTTACTTGAAAATTTGAATTTATTTTTAAAGTTGTTATAGTAAGCCTCAATACTGGTTATAGGTTTAAACATTTGTACGATAATGTTGGAAGTGATTCAGTAGTGATTTCTGGAGAGCCTTGTTGACCATACGTTTTCAAAATGCTGTAATTTCTGCAATGCATTGTAATTTCCTAAGATTATTGCTTTTGTCGGAGTGAATTGTGATCGAACAAACGAACACACGACACAACAAAGTTCTACCTTTTACCGTACGTAACAACATTGACCTATCTAACTATCCTACTTAAAATTTAACTAAACCAGTATTTCTCAAACGTTTTTATTCCATTGCTCCCTTTTCACTCTCGACACGTCTTTTTGCTCCCCAAGCCTGATAAAGCAAATACAAGGCAGCAAATTTAAAGAAATTTATTTGAAGAAAGTATTAAATAGCTGAATTAAGCAATCGCATTACGACGCTAATGTCACGATCAGAATTTTGTGAAAATAATCCACACTGTAGACGGACACATAGAGAATCCAGAGTAAAATTCAACAGATAAATTCCTTTAGCAACAACCTCCAACAATTATCATAGTAAATTAAAATTTGCAGGAAACCAACAAGTCATAATAGCAGGCAACGGAAGTTAACTCAGTGATCGATTAGTGCTTGAGCGTTTTCGCCCCCTTTTGTGGTGTTTTGTCCCCCTGTCGCCCCTTTTGTCTTTTTCGCCCCTTTACCCCTCAAAATCGCCCCCTTGGGGGCGATTCCGCCCACTTTGAGAACCACTGAACTAAACACTCCTTCACAAAAAACAAGCACTGTTTCAAGCATATACTGTTCAAAAAAACTTGCTAAGTATGGACCAAGAGCAGCAACTTTATTTGTATTACGCACAGCACACAACCCATTTTGCCTTGTTCTAACCTTACGTACAGCCAGGGCCTCTGAGAGAAATTTTACCAGGAGGTACGAAGACCGATACCGAGCCCCCCTAGCTCCAAGCGCAGCTGTCAAAACTTGTATAGCTTGTTTGGATAATAATCAGAACACAGATAAAGCAGTTACCCTGCTAAGATTTACAAATAGATTAATTGCTTTACTGCAACTGCCTTACACTAGTAATTTTGGGCTTGATTACAGAAAAACTTAATGTGAGTACTTTCGTCCTCCTGGGCCCCAAAACTTACTGGGCCCGGGTACGATGTACCTCTTGTACCCCCTCTCGTTGGCCCTGTGCGTACAGCACGGTAGAGACTTTTAGACTGCAGCGGTTTGGATGCTGCAGCCACATGTTGCCTCTTTTGAACCTAACCACGTTAGTGTTTCATTAGTAGTCGCGATCAGTGTTGCCAACTGGTATGTATCTATATAGCAAATTTGAAAATTTTGGTATATTTTCAAAGTGCCTGGTATATAAATGTTTGATTTGGTATATATGGGGTAATTTTTGTTGCAGGATTTAGTCAAGACTTTAAACCAAATTGCTGATTATATTTTCAAAGTATAAACAGATAAAATATATTATAATGGTGTTAAAGCTATGTATAAAAACGTTTAGTGATTTTGCTTAACATGGGAGTAAGCATGCACTTCGTGTAAGTGGAGAACGAAACTGGAAGAGAGCTGGAAGGTTCTGAAAAAAACGAACGTAGCTATTGGTATGCGCTTTTAAAAAACCAATGCATCCAAAGTTTGAAAAGCTGCGTATGAGAAAAAAGCAGCTATTACACAGCAGCTATATATATAAAACCAATGCATCCAAAGCTTGGAAAGCTGCGTATGACAAAAAGCAGCTATTACACAGCAGCTATACAGAAAAAGCAGCTATATACATAACTGCAAAGCAGCTATTACACAGCAGAATAACGCAGGGGACCACAAAAGAAATGAAAATGCAGTTGCAGGTGTTGGACGTTTGGATATTCCAGTGGTTACTAAATCTGTGATTGCTGAAAATAACAAAGTAGAAATTGAGCTTGCGCCTTCTCTATGATGGCTTAACAGCAACAGATAACCATCAAAGTGAAGTGGTAAAAAGCATGGAAAAACTAGCATCAAATTGTAAGCTTTTTGTCACACATATATAAATTTGGTATATTTTTAGACTAGATTTGGTATATCCGTTGTAAGAAGAGTTGGGAACACTAGCCGCGATACCCTGCATCGAACGCTGTCTCGCTCCGCACAAGAATTTTGTGGTTGTCCCGTCTCAACAATTCTCGCTGACTCATGCATTAAATGTCGAACCGATGTGTCATGAGAGAATATCGCATGTAGTTTTTGCTTTTTATCGGTCAGTCTGGCTGCAGTGTATATTCATTCTATCACGACATTATGTCGTGAGCCTGACAAACTCTGTCCAGGTACCATGCAAATGCATAAATAAACTATTGCCATTGCGATCAGAACTCCATCTGATCATTGATTTTGTTTATGGATTTGTTCGAACTGTGTGCAGTTGTTGGAAGCCCAATACATTTGCGTTTGGGTCAAACTTTTTGAAAATTTCAATTACGCAAAAACAAAAAGCCTGAGTTACAAGAAAATGTGTAATTAATTGCATTCGATTTCAATTGTAATTGATCCAATCGTGGTCATGTCTCATGAAAAGCAATACTTTAAAACAAAATAGGTAGAAAAGTTGTTATTTTAATGTTGAAAAGTACTGGTTTAATTTCGACATTTGGTTCGATTTGTTTTCTCAAGCTCTGCTAAACACCTGTGTTGCTAGCCGCAATAGCACAGAAGTTTCTAACTTTCTCAGACACAATTCGTGTCCCAAGCGTGATCGCGGCAGTGTTAAGAAATCAAGGAAAGCAGCAGCGACTACTAGCGACAAGATAAGCAACTTTCACACTGGTTTACCTCAACATACAATGAACCTTCAAGTCAGCTCAATGTTAATCTTATCAAAACAAGTTATGGAGTTTGGCAGAATTTTCATCATGTGTGATAAGCACGAAGACAGATTTTTAGTGCCCAACGCGTCCCCATAAACTATGTTCTAAGTTGCAGGCAAAGGCTTTTGGATTGCATATGCACTGGTTCTAGCGCATGGGATATGGGCCTAGCGTCTTAGATACACAATTAAACAGACCAATGTAAGAATTTCTGCCATTTGCATCACAATAAACACCTAAATCAGTGATGGTATATTCTATTAAAGTAGGCAAAGCAGACATGTGTCTTCTAGTGGCAGCACAAGCTTAAGCAAGGTCAATTTCCGATATTTTCTCATTTTCACTTGCAGAAAGTTTCGTGAAAAATTTTGGTTCAGAGACAGTTGAAGAGGAGCTGAAGAGCAGTTCATATTTTGTCGACCACAAGGTTGACCACTGACATCTTGCGGCAAGCTTTGCGGACGATTGTTCAGGCACCAAAGTCTCGTTGTGGACCTCAACAATGTATAAGTCACGTGAATGGTTGTTGCAAATTAACTTATTTTATACACTTGTTTATCTCAAACACGAAACCGCGATATATGGGGTTAATAGCTCTACGCAGGAAATCAAAAACATTCACACATAGTTCACTAAGCAGCTCAAACGAGGCGTTATTAAATAAGGTACATAAGTGATACTGGAACAGAAGGAACTCCAAGAAAACGTGCCAACTATCACTGTCATCTCTTTCAACATGCAAAAGATTAAGCACATCAATAAACACCAAAGACTTGTACAAAACATTAGACAAAACATGTTGTGTGCTTCGCAAGCTTCGAATTTCAGTCAGTTCCAGACCACAACGTGCAAAATGCAAATGCTAAAAGTGACGTGTAAACTGCGAACAACCTTCAGAGCAGCATGGGCGTGCGCCGATATCGAACGTCACTTCGAACAAATTTTGTACATTTCTGAGTGGCGTTATAAATTGCAAAAATATCTGCAACTGATAAAACACCGTCATCACGAAACGAATATTTTCACTAATGTGTGAATTTTGCATGACTTGGAGATTTTTGGTCAAGGACAGAAACGCTTCTGCAAGAACTTGTTACAATTCTGGCTGAATTCCAGGCAGAGCAGCTTGTGGCTTGCGTGACAATCAAAGAAGTCCCAGTCTGGTGTCACGAACCTTTGCTGTGAACTTACCGAGTTCGCGTGTGCAGTCAAGCGTACGTCCCGCTGGGAGTAGCAAACAGTAAGTCAAACACAATGAGCACTGCAACAGTCAATGGGTCCTCGATACACTTCGCTTCAAGCGACGTCGCGGACAATGTCTGGTGACGTTCGGTGAGAGTCAAACAGATCTGATCCGATTCTGACCGCTCTTTGCTGCGCTGTTCACGCTTGCTTAGCACGCTGTGCCGCAAGCTAATATTTCTTTTGAAGTGTCAGAAATGTTACATTTTCTATAAGACAGGATTGGAAGGGGTAGACAGGTTTTCAAATGAGAGGGTTATTCACGACGCGTTGCTGGTTTTGACGCCGTGCCCTAAAAAAACGAACCAATTCCAGTGGAAAAACATCGATTCGTAGAGAAATGGTCGAAGTGATGCCAAGACAGTTTTGTTTTGTTGGCCAGGACAGTTTTACTTCAGACTTTTTGCAGAAATGTACAACGCACGCTACCTTGCCACTGATCTATCAGCCGTTCGGTAAGAATGTTGGAGTATGAATTTAAACAAAATGAAAACAACTTAGAAACGATCTTTTTTAGACAAATTGCTTGCGTTCAACAAGCTGCTGCAGCAATGGGAACACGTTACTATTTGTCAATGACAGAATGAAAGACAAACCAAGTTTGGCCGGCAGATCAAAGTGAGATCGCCAAGCTTTGCTGCAGCATTCGAACAGCGCGCGGTATGTGGGTCGCGTGACAAGGCCCTGCGTTCCAGTGCGTATGACGAAGACGGCTGTGACAAGAATGTTTTGAAGTGCTTACCTTCGCGGCATTGCAGTGGTGGCGAGTTAATAATTATTCGCACACGAGTGTTGGACGTATGCAGGTTTAGTAGTTTTTTCAGCATTTTCAATAGAAAATTTGCTCAGTTTTCATTCAACTTAGGCAGTTGAACAGCTGCTTGTTTGCTGGGTTGCCATTGTTTCTAGCTTGCTTAACCAAACGGCGTTTCCAGACTTGACAGATACGATTGAAGTACTTAACACAGCAGTGATTGTTCGGTTTGCATCTTGTACAAGTCATTTTCTCAGGGAAAAATTCATGGTAACGAGTGTCGGCGTTACAGATGAACTCTTTTTGTTAACAGGACCTATTCCTATTCCAGCAAACTACAGTTACCCGCCCGACATACGCTAACATCGTTTCATCTGTAAAGACGAAAGCACCGTATCACATGTGCAGAACTGCTTATTTCGTTGTTATCTATAAAATGAAAGCTGGTTGAAACAATAATTGCTACAAATTGCGCACGTAAGGTTGGCTGCAAGATTGCTTCAGTTGACATCACTAAGATCATCCGCTGCTTCATATTCACGTAAGCTGCTGCTTCACCATTTCAAAACTCATAGAAACCTTTATTCAGTTAAAGAACGTAGTAACAGAACGCATGAACAAAATTGGATATTGCGAAATTAGCACTAAGAGAGTTGCAAACGATGGGCCTGAAACTGAATTTATTTTTTTAAGTCAGTGTTGTTTAACTGCTGCTGTAACATCGGTCAGTTGATCACAAACGAAGGTACCATCAAAACATCTTGAAATCGGAAGTGAGCTGGTGTTTACTCCTAGCAGCTCGCCTGAGATTGGACTTGAAATGTTTTCAGCTTATATAGGCTAAACGCAATTATTACTAGTTGGAGACAAACTACTGAACTCTTCCACCTAGATTGTAGAACGTCTGTTGCGAAAAATCTCCAACCCGCATATCCTACAGACTCTTGCATTTTCAGGTGATGCGTCGGCAATGTAAAGGTTTGAAGCTGTTTGGTTCGTACATAAAAACGTAGAAACACATGAAAATTTCTTGACGATACGTTTGCTTTCTGCTGCGAAGGTATGAGGTACTGGTCCAATGAGATCACTGCATCATGGCTGGACTTGCTGGTGGTAACTGTGGCTGTACTTCTCATTTTAAAGTGTTTTTTGAATAACGTTTCGCACAACCTCCCCCCGGGACCACGACCTTTGCCTATGTTTGGCAACATTTTACAAATACGCAACAAACCTCATTTGGCATTGGATGAAATGAGGAAAACCTACGGAGACGTTTTCACTATTCGCATCTTCAGTCGCTTAGCTGTGGTAGTGTCAGGAAGGAGGTTAACTACTCTTTGCCTCAACGCCCAGTCCGCCTTATTTGCAGGAAGGCCTGAACTTCCAACATCTAGGTATGTCTTGAAAGGAAAGAGTCTCGTTATCGCGAGCAACATGAGCCCAGATATGCACAAAAAATTCCGCAGTCAAGCTATGTGGGCCATGCGTGAAATATCAAAAACAAAAGCGTGCGATTTGCTGAATGGCAATACGCCGAATGAATGTTGCCCGGAGGCAACAGCAACAAGCGCTGTACAAGATGTGATTTCGAATGGGAAAATCCCCTTTATCGAAAAAGAATTGATCGATGAGTTCACGAAGCTGGGCAACCACTTGGCGGCGGTCGACGCTCACGAAAACTTTAACGCGGAAATCTTATCGACTGTTTGCATTTTAAATGCATTTTTGTTGCTTGGAACCAGGTAAAAAGTTTGATAATTTGATAGCGTAAGTTTGTTTCACCTACAGTCCTATTTCGAAGCACCGTTTATATTTAGACTCAATCCTTTGCTTTGTTCATTTGTGTGTCTTACGAACACCAGATAGACTCACTTATATTAGATTCAGACAAGTTTTTAACCACAATCTATCCTTCTATTCTGAATTTCAAAAAACGAACCATTTCGCAAATCCAGCAACTGAAAGTGTTCTTTGCACAAGCAAACTTTAATAAGTTTTGTTCGTTGTGGAGATGTTTTTGTCGAACAAGGTCTGTGGGAAACCTTTTGCGGTTTAAAAAACAGGGATGAAAACAGCAAGAATTGGTAACATTTGTGCTTATTTGTTGCCCTATATGGTCAGCCTGACACACAATATCGAGTATGTTGCAACCACTAATTTTTTAATTTTAATATTTATCAAATAATTTTAAAAATGTTTTTGATGGCATGCTGGTCTTTGTTTATTTAAGGTAAAGCCCACTGGGCTTTCAATTTACTGTGTGTTAAATTCAGATACAAAAGAGGAGACCCAGAGTTGGATGAGCTTGTTCAAATGGTCGGCAAGTTGCAAGCAGCTGACCAACAAGTAGCTTTGTTCAATTTCTTGCCGTGGACTCAAAAAATCTGGTCAAGAGGTTTGGATCGATTCATCGGCCTCAACAAAGACTTGGAGAAGTATGATTGCATCTTGACAGGCTCAATTGCTCAAAAGTCAATTGAATTTCATACTTAAAGAAAACATTGCGGGGCCTCCGCTGTTTGACAAACGAACAAGTTTTTGAAAAATTTGACTGAAGTTGCGCGAAGCACATCTCAGCAGGAACTTGACATTTGTGAACATTCTACTAAAAACACGTTGATTCAAAATCCTAAATGATGAACCACAGACAACATCGTAAACTGGTTCATGTGCGAAAGAGTCCAACACTACAAAATCGCTAACTTTGTTGCATTTATGATAAACAACAACACGAGCAAACAATGCACAGCGTGTGTAAATAAATATCCACCAAAACGTTTACTATGAGAATGGGACAAGAGCGTAAACTGCTTAGTTGTATAGAACAAAGGCAGCTCAAATTTTTGGGCCATGTTACACTCAAAGGAGAGCTTGAAGATCTTGCTCTGAGTGGTAGAATCACAGGAAAACGTGCAAGGAGTGCCCAACGTTTTACTTTCATCAATAGCTTTAAAGGTTTATGTAAAAATCTTGGGAAATTAATTTTGGGAGACTGGTAGTAATAGAACACAATGGGAAAATATCATAGTACATCGAGGCCTGGATCAGCCATGATACCGAAAGAGAGAGAGATGGCGACTTTGCTGAATCAAACTAATGCTAAGTTGAGCAACAGAACGTGATCTTGATTTCCGAACGTTACAGACATATCCACCACGTGCAGCCAAAGTTATTGTGCTTTTTAACACGTAATTAAGTGTCTTGATCTGTAAACAACAAAAGTTAATTAAAACTACAGCAGCGTGCTACGCTCGTAAGCCTGTCTGCACTTTTCAAAGTATTTAATTTGTGTTCTTGTTATTTGTAACATCCTTGGATTGTTGTGTTTCTCTCACATTGCTGGTTTGAAATAGCACTGTGGTGTAGAATGTGCTTCTGTAGTGTAGATCGATGAGATAAAAGCGATTTTGTAAAAACATGCAAACATTTTATGTAGAAGAACGGTTTTCGTGGAGATTTTCGTTTTCGAAATTTTACATAAGAATTAGTGTTTTATGATTTTTGTCAATTTTACAGTATGCTAATAAGTAGCGGCGTACGTCAGAAGGTGGAAACTTCAAACACCAAACCTCACAGACCTCCAAAATCTGTTATGGAAGTTTTAATGAAAACGTCCAGTAAAAATGACGACGATGCACAGGAAAGGTCCATACTTTCGGTAAGATATATCTTTGTCCTGTTGTAAATATATTAACATAGTTGCTTACTTTAAGATCGGATAAGACTTTGTGCCGCACAACTAATAATTCCAAGCAAACTTTTTAGCCATGCAACCATTCTTGCTGCTTGTACCAGCTGCCAATCATTTTCACGAATGCAGCAGATGAATGATCAATTGATCAGCAAATGTTGCAAAGCTTGAAGAAATGTTTGTAAAACGTCACGAACAGCTCGAACACAGCCTGGCCAAGTTTATCTGCAGCTTTAGGGAGTATGTTTTCATAAACCCCTGCTATGCTGCATATATTTTCGCAGAGAACAGTTTTCCCTTTTTCTCTTCATGTTTTGCAGCGATTATAAAATCGCGGTTTAACGGGAACCGCAGAAACGCAAAACGAGCAACGGCTGTTATTTGATGATGGTTTCGCTCCGTTTGCGGTTTTTAAGCCTAAAAAACGGTTCGGTTCCCGTCACAGTTGGCTGACAACCAACCGATAGCTGTTTAAAAAATATACACAAAAAAATCTACACTTGATTTCTAAGTGTGCAATCCAGTCATCATTCAGGTTAATTGTTCAAGGAAAGAAGCTAAACTCTCCTACAAGTGTTTCAACGCATCCATTAGCGCTACAACATGATTTCGCTTCAGGTAGGAGACTTGTTTGGAGCAGGCACCGACACGATGAGCGTAGCTTATACTTGGATCGTCGTCTACGCAGCCACTTTCCAACAGGAACAAGTTAAGATGAGAGAAGACATTGAAGCTTTCTTCAAAGTCCACGCTCGTTTACCGATGTAAGTGCTTGTGTTACTTCATTGGTGAATGCGATTGCCATTATCATTTATCGTGAGAGTTGAAAAAAGCAACTCTGATTGTCTCTTATCTGTTTAGCCCTTCCTCTGTATTCCATACAAAGAATCATTAACCTTGAAAAGACTGGCCGTGCACGGATTTAGGAAAACACTCATTTTTAAAAGAAAAATCATGATCATTGAATAGGAACTCCCTGTAAGCAACGTCTGCTGGTTGCTTTTATGACATTTTTATTTTTTTCGCAAAACCTTTGAACGCGCTGATCGCGCGCATGCGCATGCGCATGCGCACTTCGCTGACACGGTTCCTCTGCTTTGTTGAGGTCGCCGAGCGGAGCTCTTGCTTTAAAATATTAACGCTTGCTCTCAGGTATTCGGAAAGAGGGCAGGTGCCTGTCGTCATGAGTTTCATTACTGAGACACTTCGACACAGCAGCTTTGTGCCTTTCACTGTTCCTCACGCACCAGTCGCCGACACGACCCTCGATGGGTTTCACATTCCTCAAGGAACCATTACTCTGATAAGTCTGTGGTCGGTCAACCACGATCCATTTCTGTGGGAAAGGTCTGAAGAATTCAGGTAGAAATGCTGTAGACAACATAATTTTGTGAGCTTCGTTTGTGGCATTTGTTTTTCGTATTTGTCGTATGACTGAGGACTGTTCGTCGTCTAATGTTTAATAGTTCCAGACAAAGTTTAAATTTTTTTATTCTTTTTATTGAAAATCACTGTTGTGTTCACAAACGTTTGAAAATGAACAGCTCCATCTTCATTATTTTGGTATAAACTTTCTCAGAACTACAACGTCGTGCAGCAAAAATGTTCCAAAGATAGTCTAAAAAAATTCAAATCGATTGTTTGCAACGATTGCGTCACAATGAAGACACTCCTTTGCATAAAAATAATGACCATACTGAATTTTCCGCTTTATTTGACCAGAGAGAAGAGTAACTTAGAAACACCAGGCAAGCACTGCCGATAACGGAATTGCAGAGCTCATCAACTGTTTGGTTTCTTATCACCACCGAACTACACTCAAAAACCTTCTGTTCATTTTGTAGGGAAATTTTATGACTTCGACCAGAGCTTGTGCCAAGCAAACCCATATTAGTAAATGTAACAAAAACTGTTAAGGAGAAACTAGAGATTTCTTCCCCACCATACACATTGGAAACCTTGTGATATCCACAGTCATCGTCAGCTTTCCGAAAAATAACAGCACAAAATATAGTTTGGAAATTTTCAATTATTGTTGAGTTTATGAACTCATGACATATTTTACGACAGTTAGACTGGACAAAATTGAGGAGGGTCAAAAAGAATAAGGAAAATAATTTTCAGATGTTCCACTAAACATTTTTTTTTGCAAAAAGATAATTTCCCTCTAGAAGTCCACAGTTTTTGCACACTTAAGGTTTAGCAACTATTCAGAAACATAAAGCATGGTTTCAAAAATCAAACCAATTAAAAAAACTTTTTGCCAACTCATTAAAAAAAGCAATTAGGTCAAAGGTCTTTGCTTGCGTATGGTACTTTCAATAGTGCGCCTGTTTTCCTGTGACTTGGTTTGGTAGGATTTGAGTAAAGATTAATTCATATTTTAAAGTGACTTTATTTCATATTTTGAACACACGTGAATGACGTAATTGGTGAAGACGAAACGTTTGTTATTTAAACCTACTAGTTATTTCTTTCTGTTTTGAAGCAATAGATTCGCGGAACAGTGAAACTCAGCAAACATTGGTGGACTTTTTTTCAGACCGGAAAGATTCATGCTTCCTGAAGGTCGTTTTCATCAAAGTTTGGCTGAACAAGTAATTGCATTTGGTTCGGGCAAACGAAGATGTGCAGGAGAGTTCCTCGCGCGACTCCAGATGTTCTTCTTCACCATCGCACTCGTACATAATTTCACGTTCAGAAGAATCAGTGAAAATGAGCAACTTCCAGATACAGTCCAATCGCTTTCAATTAAACCGAAAACAATAGATGTTGTAACTCGAAGGCTGCAGAAATAGCTGTACATCTGTTCAGTTGCTTCTGAATGACGTGATGTAACTCACTGTGGCTTGTAACAGTAAGCAAGCAACACTGTTGAGGAAAGTACGCATTGACTGTAACTGTTCTTGTTCGTTTGCTGTTCCAAGCAATTCAGCTCCGCCGCAAGAGGCAGACGTGCGTTAAAGCTTTATTTTCAGAGCAAACGCGCTTCAGAAGAAAACTTTTTGCCACCTTTCTTTTTTAATCGTATAGACATTTTGCACTAATCCACACTTCTATTTACATTGTGTTTCGCCATAAACCCTCGCCATCAGAATAATTAATGTACTCCTAAGGTTTTACTAAAACTCCCGGATGAAAATGATAGGTGATTGTGCTGTCGTACAACAACCACATTTAAACGTGAAGGTTTGCAATCTACACTGTTTTTTTTCCTGGTGAGTATAACCTCGTACCTCCATTCGCAATAAGCGGAAAAGCTGGAAATGCCCAAAAGAGGCCGGTGCTTATAGAAATCTTTTCCACTTCTTGCTTTTGCAAGAAGTATCAAACCAATTAGAGCAAACCAAGTGGCGTAGCCAGCCCAAAGTTTGGGGTGGAGCAAAATGCTTAAATTTAGGCGAGCAACAGTATTTTTGTTTTGGACCCCGCTTCTCAAAACACAAAATGACTAGATATGTTAAACAATTTGGGGGAGCATGACCCCCGGGCCTCCCTGGCTACGCCTATGCAATTGCCTGGCAACATTCAAAGGATTATCTCATGGAATATTCAGCTTGCCAATGCAGAGCCATTTGTGCAACAATGACGTATATCTTGCTGCGCATTTAACCTTTGAACTTCCGGCCATTTCTGTGGAAGTGAATGATTGTTTCTTTTCTGACAATTTCCAATAGATTTCGATCTTCAATGAATTCTCAAACGTATGTTTTTGAACTTAACAAATCACAACTTCAAAGTACGCCGAGGTAAATCGCACCAGCGATAAATCAGCAGCCTGACCGAATGGCTTGCAGCCACGTTTGATTGCCACAATCTCCTGATTCTTCCCCATCATTGTTCAGTGGCACATCTGACTCAGCATATTGGAGTTTGTCATGCAGTTCTACCACCACGATGTAATCAGTCTTCAGCCACTACCTCTCGGTCACAACAACCATCGCAGATGGGTGCTTTACTTGTACATGATATGAAGTTGCACACACCCAAGTCGCTAAAATCTCGCAAAACTTTGGCTTTTTATGCGTTAGTTGATGTGCCGTATTTCCCATAATCTTAGCTTTGAATACTCTTGGCGACATCGTAGCTTGACGTCGGTACAGAATGTTCGAATGAAATGCAAGTGCATGCAAAGTTTGAGTCTTAACAGAGTTATAAAAATATTTTAAGCCTAATTTTATCAAAAATTCAGTGTTGAACTAACAGTCTTATTCTGACATATCAGCTCGCTTTACTTTATCACAAAACATCAACTTTTGCTTGTATTTCATTTCCCATATGTTTGAAATATCTTGTGATTTTTCGCAGTGTTCTTTTTTCCTTTTGTATTACTTCAATAACTTATCGCTGCCTCTGTCAAACACAGGCATCGAATGTCTGTTGCCCACCTGAGGGGAATTTAAGGATTGGAAAATTGATAAGATCTGCAGAAAAAAAATGTTTTGCCAGCAAAATTTCACCACTCGTGGAAACAATTTCGCTTGGACATGTGTGCCTTCATGTTCTTGTTGGATCTTCTGATTGCTTTTCTTTCTAAAATTTCGACGAAATGATACATATATGGGACGTTTTTTCATTTGTTTGTTTACCTGTAATACATAAAATGTACGTTTTTCCCACGTACTTCTTTTTTTGTTGTCGATGAAGGTGAGATATTGTATTCACCGAGAAGGCCACTGTTTTTCATGATGAAAATTGATGTGCTTGTTTGCTACCGAGCAGGCTATTCTCTTCAAAACTAGGAAAGTCACTGGGTCTTAGGATATAACCAACTGCATGTCACCTTCCATTCACTTTTATTGTTGAGAGCTTGTTTTTTTGCCATAAACAATTACCCATCTTGTATTAGTTCTCCAAACACCTTGAAGTTTCTTATTCACTCTAGCAATTTGCTATGGGTGCATCGTTACATTCGCCGTGTGTCTTTAGCTGTATTTACAGCCTTACATTCCAAGACGTTCTTTTAGATTTTACGGGAGTCTCACATATTTTGATCAGAAAATTCTGATCACCATAATGTACATTACAATAGTATCTATGGAAAGATGTCCATAGCATAGTGTCTAATCCTTTCACAACAAAGGATAAGACACTATATGCGTGCAGAATACACATTTCGCTTCTTAAGTAGGCATCCTCTGCTCTAAAAATAGCGAATATTTAGCAAATCACGTTGTGTAATTTAATAGTGGGGCTTTTTGTGTAATGACCACATATGAGTTGTTTTTTTTTCAGGAACAGTTTTAAAACAAACTTGAAATAAAGATTAATGAAGATATTTTGATGATCAAATCGTCTCCTTTCTTTAAAGTCATGCTTGAGATGGTTGTTCATAATAACAAGTTGGTGAACTAGGCTCAGTCAGTTCTAAGGTGTTTTGCAAAAACACGTTGAAATTTTCGTTTTTTTTCAAATACGTGAAAAAATCGTTTTTTCATCGAAACTTAATTTGATTCTGGAAGGTATATTCGGAGCTGTTACAAGGAAGATGGTTTGATGGAGCAGGAAAAAGATTGGACTTTAGGCTTTACAGCTTCAGAAGCTACAAAAATGGTTAAAAATGTGTGAATTCAAGTAATTATTATTCTCTACCAAGGTGACGCCGTCGCATCTGTAAGGAAATTGGTTTTCTCGGGGTCGTCGATACTGCGTCACATTCTGGAGACTAATTACTTGAACACAGATATGTGCAAGTCCGAATCATCGCAAAGTCTTGAAAGCAGAGCATGGTTGACTGATTTCTCGAAAGTTTGCAGCAAACCAAGAGCTTTTAGTGGCAAAATTTTAAATTACCGGTATGTTATTTGAATATGTACCACGGTTCCGTTCCCTCGAATAAGTATAAAATCTCGATTGACGACAAACTTTTTTGTACAGTTTCACCCGACATGTCATCCGAGCTGACGCAATGCAAGGTCCGCAGAGCGACGAAGTCACTTCTAAACAAGATAGTTGATTGAACTTAAGTCAAAAGTGATTTCTAGTATTTACCATTTACATGTCTCATTACAAAAAATTTGATTTCAACATTCGAACCCGGGAATGTCGAAAGCAAACAGGGCCATATTTAATCATGTCAAGGTGCCCAGTCCTTTCCGACATTTTCAATGTTATGTTGCAGGTTAGCATAGCCCGGGCATTTCGTCTAGTACAGTGGTTCTTAACCTTTTCTCCACCACAACCCCCTCAAGCATTTTTCCTTTGTTTCACGCCCCCTGATTTTAAATAAGTTTTAAAACAAAGTCATTTCTTCGTAAATTTATTTAATTTTTTTAACTTTAAGGTTTTGTAACAGACACGAAGTCCACAGAGTACCAACTCACTCACACAGGCTGCACAATACAGATTGATAAAAACAGACACAACAGAACGATTAATAGGGAGTTTGGAGGTAGAACAACAGGGTTACAGACACTTTCTTAACACTATTGTTCGCTCACCCGTAACACTTGGTACAACACTACATCCAGAGTAGGACATTGAATCCAACCCTGGTCAAAGGCAGGTAAAATACGGAACTATTGCGGCATGCACGCGGCCTCAAACAAACACTGTAACGTTCGAGCACTCAGTCGCAAAGTAAAATGCGGTTGCAGTGTTAAAAGAATAAGGACGAATATAAACAATCTGACTGCATCAAAGCGTGCAACCATACGTTGTTAGATTTTTTGCATCGTTCAAAAACAGTGGCGTACGCAGAAAATTTTCATGGGGGGTGTTTCATTCAGTGGCATATGGTGGTCATTTGTATTTAGTGTGCGCTGTTTGTGACGTCACAATTTGACGTCATATTCATGTTGCCAAGCCAATGTTTTGGCGAAGTTTGTTGACATAATATGCATATTCTTCTACACGCACTCCCTTATTTTATAAACTATCAGCGCTCCATGTTAGGATATCGGAGGAAAATAAACTCAACGATAGGACACAGTAGTTCATGACTGTAAAAATATGAGGCTTCGCGTTAAAACAGTGTAGTAAAACACACTCATCACTGCGTCAGAGCAATTTGCAACTGCAAAATGAGGCTGCACTAATGTCTTGTCGAATACGAGCAGTGGAGCACAGAAAGCGTGCGGCTGGACTGGCTGACGCACACCCCGGTTTGCAAGATCGAATCTTGCTAAACTACACAAGAATTAGGAAAGCGTACAAAGTATGCAAGAAAACTTCCAATTTTTTGTTATGTATAGAAGTCCAGCAAACTTTTTACCTGCCAAGACATTATCAAATGCCTGAATCCTTCCATGTTAAAAACTGCTGTTTTTGAGCTCGTGCAACAGTTCTATCATGCTACAGAAACTGGTAATGTAGCCAATGCGGTCAGCGCTTGCGCTGATCAGCCTCAGCAGACAAAATAAAGACAATTGTTTCGGATAAAGTGAACTATCGCGGAACAAAACCTTAAAACATGCGTAGTGGACGAAAGGTCTGCAAAAAGTGGTGAGGTGGTGTGTGGACGCAGACGATAACCCAGATTCCCACCAAAACCTAATTACTACTTTGTGGCTCATTTACAGTGTTCCTTGACATTTGTAGGCAAATTTATTCCGTGGTATTTGCATTAAGTCGACAAATTAACAAGCAAAAGGTATGCAAAAACAGTTAATCTCCTTTGCGCAGGTAATAAAGTTTTTGTAAAATATCAAGTTCAAGCGGGGGTTTTAACCCCACCCACCCACCCTTGCGTACGCCCTTGTTCAAGAAGGTGGTACATGTTTTGCACAATAAGGCCTCAAAGGTAGGAATGTGGCATTGAACCTGATTACTACTAACACCATAGGCGCAGCCAGAAGGGGCCAGGGGGCCATGCCCCCCAATTTTTAGTATATCTAGTAATTATGTGCTTTAAGAGGCGGGATTCCAAACAAAATACTGTTGCTCGCCTAAAATCAAACATTTTTCCCCAAAAAAATCTTGGGCTGGCTACGCCACTAACACTCGCTCGGCACGGCAGGTTGTATAGAGCCCTGCACCCCAAAATATAGGCAATCGATTATTTGACAATTGTTGGCCAATATTTGGTGCAACATTATTTTGCAGCATCAGAAGGAAAACGCTTTCTTTTAAGCGACATTGCGCAAGATTTGCCGGTGTTCACAGGTTATAGCCTACATGTTCCCACTCTAGCCCATATGCGTAGCCAGAGGGGCCAAAGGGGCCATCCCCCCAAAAATTTTTAGAAAATATAGTCATTTTGTGCTTTGAGAAACGTTTTTCGGAACAAAACAGTGTTATTCGCCTAAAATCAAACATTTTGGCCCCTCCAAATTTTTTTGCCCCCTCCAAATTTCTGGACTGGCTACGCCACTGCTCTAGCCCACATGCTTAATGTGTTGCAGTTGCTTGTTTTAGACTTACGTGAACTTTTGCAAATACTGTGATTGTTTTATTCGTTCTGCATAGCTTTGCAACCGCACGCTACATCGCAGAGTGAATACAGTTGACTCCGACTAATTGTATCGGTTAAACGCTATAACCGCGTTTTCGCATAAGATTCCAGAATCTCGAACCTAAACCATTCATACGTGAAAAACATAGTACGGTTGTTGGCATAAACTGGATATTCCAATAGAAATGTTATTTTTATTTGTAGACTTAGTCACTTGAACACTTACTCCGCGCCGCTTAGTGTGTGTGAAAGACACAGTTCCGAGAATAAGCAGCTGGGTGTCGCCACTGGGATGGCCAGAAAGCAAAGTTACTATATCTTTCTTTGGCCGGAAAGTCCACATCGTATGGTGGTCTGTACAAGCCGCATTCAAAAACTTAGTCTCACATTCAACAAGAGTGTGGCTCAAGTGCAGTTGAATCGTCACAAATATACATTGTCGCATCACAAAACACAGCGGGAGTACTGTAGAAAATTAGTATCATGCACGTGTACGGTAACATTGCAGAAAGCTCGTCGAATTACAGAAAGCCATAGCGGTATCCCACGCTGCGTGGAGCTGTGCAAAGTGTATGCATTCATGTTTATCTGGAATTAGGCGAGCCGCTCTGCGATGCAGCCGGCTACCCTGAAATTCTATGTGCGCCATGCTTGTCTCAAATGCGAGAACGGCACAGATGTTATTTTTAAAGGGACTTGGAACGTCGACCAAACAGCCCCCTAGTTTCGCCCCTAAATGTTTATATGCAGGCTCAAATTCGGCAACATTTCAAGAAACTTAACCCAGACTTCCATCTACGCCGGAACCAGTGTTCACTCTAAGATGCGCAACTGCGCAGTACCACCAAATATTTTGCGCAGTGAAATCTCATTCTCGCGCACTTCCAACATTCTAAATTTAATACGATATATACATACCGCATGGCCCTTTCAACGCTTGGAATGCTTCAATGGTTTGCGTCTACATGGTTGCGCTATTGCATGCGCTTAGTGCGCAACAAAACAAACATTTGCTCAGTGTAGAATTTTCTAAGAGGGAACACTGGCCGGAACTAAAACAAATAACATGTAACGGCAAACTTTCCATGTTGTAGAGCACGTAAGGGCTCGCGCCCCCCTGGAAATTTATTGACGCCCCCCCCCCCCGGTTAAGAACCACTAGTATAGTAGGTTTTGCAGCAGAAACACTCCTTTGTGACGGCATACGTGCTCATATTCGCTCTCAGCACATCAACGCAAAACGGACGCCCCTTTGGGGAAAAGTCTGCAGCAGCAAGAAACCATCGCTGCTCCGACACAGAAGCGTAATTCAGACTTTGGCGGACCGTGTACAAAACAATCTGAAACCAAAGCCGCGGGCCACATGAAATGTTCCTGCGGCCCCTTTGTCCTCCTGGCTGCACTTTGGACAGCCCTGGTCAAGTAATAAGTTGGTAGTCTGCATTCAGCGCACTTGTTACTGAAATTTCTCGGCTGCGCTGTTGGTGTTCTTAAAAAATTTTAATACATGATGATAAACATTGACATGATAAGAAAAAACAACTTTAGAACTTCATAAAGAAAAAAAGTTGTAACTTGACTTAAGAGGTACAGTGTTGTTGCTGGTGGCTTTCCTGTTAATTTAATGCCCCGAATTACCATCTTTCTCTTGTGCTTGCCTCAGTAGTTTAAGGCGATGCAGATAACTGTAACAAATGACTTCCCGTATAAGGAACCCTGAGAGAAAGCCAAGCCCCTTTCAGTAACATCGTCAGTGGAAGATCATCTTGAACCAAAGGGTAAGGGTCCCAGCACTTGTATAAATGATACAGTGATAGAACCTCAAGTAAATGGAGAAGTGATGTGACGGCCTGGAGATGGCGCCACATGTAAATAAAGTGGTCACCGGTAGATGACGCCCAAAGCTAAGACCTTCTGACCACCGCTACTCGACAATAAATCACGCAACTGCCCGTTTCAAATTTTAAGCGTTTCTCTTGCTCAACCAGTTTTTTTAATTTTTCTCTTGCTTCAGCACATTCAAAACATTCCTTGAAAGCAAAGTTAGCAGGGACTTCCCCTCCAGTGTCGTCGAGAATTGAAGGTTCTCTAGGTTTCTTGTGGGTTTCCGAGGAATCCGCCTGTCATTCTCTGCTTTCATAACTTTGCGGCGATTCTGACTTGTACATATCCATATTCAGCAACAAGACACCACAAGGGCAAAGCTAAATCCGCTCGCAAAAACATTTTACTAGGAAATCGATTTCACGTCATTTACGCATCTTCAATCCTGTAAATTACAAGCAAAAGCTGAGGGGTGAAATGATGAAAAATCTTGTTGCTAAAATGTGGAGCGTTTCGCCGACGTTGCAACTAAATTCTGCACGGCAGTCGGTTTTCATGCGTAGACAATCACTTCATTTTTACGCCCGTTTTTTTTGTGGAAAAAATCGCGGGGGCAGCAGCACTAGGAGAACTCAAAATACTTCACGGTTTTCAGCAATCTCTGCAATCAAAACATTGAACAAGCGTTCGAGAACAAAACTATCTGCGGCGCTATCTTTACTTCACGGCAGCTTACGATACTTTCTGACATCTTGGTCTGCACCTGAAGCTCTCAAAAATACCAGCATGTCAACCCATGGTTAATTCATCATGGAACTGCTGTACTCGAGATCTTTTGTTCTATGCACCAGCGATGGACAAGCAATGGCCCCTTCAGAACCAAAAGCGGAGTCGCACAAGGATCCGTACTCGCCCCTTGTACAATATCTACACAGCGGATTTTCCGGAAACTTCAGCCACACGCTCTATGTACGCTGTCGACGTCGCACTGATAGTCTCAGCCTCCATGTTTAGGGAAGCGGAATTAATCGTTTCAAGCGATATCTGTTGTCAACAATTACCTGACTAGTTACTGGAGACATAGGCTTTCAGCTGAGAAAACTCTCCATAAGGGTGACGCAAAATGAAAAGAAAATGAAAAATACAGCAAAAAATTAAACGGAAAAAATTCTTTTGTATGACATTGGTCTTTCTCTTTTGCACAACTTGTGAGATTGTAATGGTATATGGGAATACCAATTCTGTTATTCTCAACAAAGAACATCTGTCGCTCCATGTGCATGATTTATGTCTTTGGTAGCTTAATATCAGCCTTGTTTTTGAAGATTTTTGCCTACTTTTTGGTTCATGTACTGCAGATATTTTGGTGATATAAAATAAGATTTTTTGGTGAAAACTGCAAATTGTTCTTCTTGTTAATGATTTGTTAAAAGATTTGTTAAATAATTTCTTTTCACCAAATACTTCTTTAAAAAGTTTGTTGTGCTTGTTTTAGACATCTCTGTATTGTCCTATATGGCTTCTGTTGTAAATTTATGAGAACTACCATGGTGATATTTCAATTTGGCTATATTGCCATTATAGCTAAGCACTTCCGTTGAAAGCAGTGGTTCTTAATCGGTCCCACCCCCGGAGTGCTTCAATAAATTTGTAGGGGGGCGCTAGCCCTTAGCGCCCTACAACATGGAAAACTTAATCATTGAATTTACCAACAAATACATTTGTTTTCACAGCTTATTTAAAGACAGAGGGCTTGAAACTAAGGACAATTACCTATGCGAGTCGTGGCAGAAAAAAGGTTAAGAACCACTGCTAAGTATTTAAATCGTTCATTGTAAAAAAACACTGCTTTAAAGTATTTAAATCGTTCATTTTGAATCGTTCAGTTCGCTGTTTTTAATATCGTTGGAATGCTGTATATTCTCAAAGATGGGAACGATATTTTCTCCAGTGTGAGAGCCAGCAAGTTTCTGATAACTAAGTAACAGCCGTTGCAGCTGGCAAGTTACTTCATCAGGTCGACTGCCAACATTTCGCTGCTCAATCACGTGAGCAGTTATTCCCAAGTAACTCTTCATCACTCAGCCGCTCCATATCTTTACTGTCGACGGTACTGAGTTGATTTTCTCCAGTAAATCTTCGACACGACGTTTATCAACTTCATACAGTTCTGGAAGAACAACCTTAGTCAATGTCGAACGTGTTAATGGATGTGTTCATAAAGAAAAACAACTGTGCTTGCTCTGAGCACTTAAATAGCATCAAAGGTTTGTAAAATTGTTCTAGTTATGCCATAAGAAAACAAATCTTAGTTCAAGCATTTGCAAGAAATTTCGAATGTGCATGTTCAAAATGATTCATAACAGCAAACAGCATTCAACAATTAGCTTTTCAAAGATTGTATCAATGATGCAGGTTTGACGCGGATGATGCTCACCAAACACATGGAGAGCTGATGTAGATGGCGACGATGAACGAAAGTCGTGTATATCTTTTGCTACTTGCAGCAGATTATTTGCGTTGCAGATAATAATCCAGATACCTTTAAATATATTTCGGTGTTGAACGTCGGACAGTTAGGCTACACATTATCGTCGTTTCAAGTCATGGCACATGACATTTTATGCATTCTGCCAATGCTCTGTTTGAGTCAAAACGGCGTGTTGCAATCACGTGTTTTTCTGCGTTGCTAGGTAATTGGCGTCAGATATAGTTCTAAAGTTTCAGTGAAAGCAATCATTTGGGAATGACGTATTTTATAGTTTTTTACTTGCCGCAACTTGTGTTTTGATATTTTCATTTGGGTCTTGAGTTTGTTTTCATTCTCTACTCTTGCTTTAGCCTTTCAACTTTTCACAAGTAAGCTTTGCTTGCAGATGTAAGGACTGAAGATGCTTAATTTTACGTGAAATCGACATCCTATTAAACATTTGTTGATTAATATCTTGTTTATCTCCCTTGTGGAGAGTATTTACTTGAATACAGATGCAAGTGAAGTGAAAGTGTCCCTACTTTATTCAATTCAGTTGAATGAATGTAGAGATATTGTGAGTCAACCGCAGGTTTCCATGTTCATTCGATATGCTGGCAACGATGAAATATCAAAAGATCTGCTATTCTGCAAAGCCCTGCATTTTCATACTGGAGGTGAAGATATTATCCAGTTCCCAGAAGTGGGCAGTAGCGAGCTACTGTAGCGCACTAATTTTCCAGTAGCGATAGCGGTAGGGCCATTTTGAAAAAACAGAAGAGCAAGCGAAATAGTACCACTTTACCGCTATTCGCTACTTTGGCGTGAGCGGTGGCCAAAGGCAAACGTTGGCAAGAGCTCTTCCAACGGCACCCGCAGTGTGTTCCTTACTGTATGTCAGTCATTCCAGTCGCTTTTGGACCGATTTGGCCTTTGTTCCGCACGGCCCGGTAACAATTTCTTCACGGACCGATACGTACCGGGCCGCGACCCGGTGTTTGCCGACCCTGACCCTGGCCCGACCCTGGCCAAGAGCACTGCTCGGGAAAAACCCTTTTAAAAATATTTAAAAACAGATTCTATCGACTGTGTGTTTAACGAACGCATTTTCGCAAACAGTGATTCCAGCAAACTTATAGGCCTACACTTGTAGATTTTATCTTGCTTTGTATGACTCAGTCTCCATTTGCAGCAGAGGATGCGGTGTGCGCGCCATTTTCTTTGTTGCGCAACGTGCTTCAGGAGGAGGCAGCGTTGCCACTTTAAATTTTTGTTTTTCCCTGCTCTTACATTTCAAATACCTCTATATGTCTTTACACATTTTTCATGAGCAACAATCATCAATAACTAGTTCATTGCCACATTAAGATTTGTTTAGCACAGCCTACTAGATTACAGTTATATTCTTATAAGCGAAGAAACAGAGAGATGTTCCTAAAATTGCAAAGTAGGGATACACCATGAATTGCAACAAAAAATATGCGCTGAAATTATGACAACAACAGTTTCACTATTTCTAATCCTCACACTCTATAAGTCCACCACAGGCTAACACCAGTGAAGAATACCACGTAATATTTGCAGTGAAAAATTGCTTCTCACTGAAAACACAATCAACCAATAAAACAGCTCTTCTGTTAAACAAAATTGTAAAAAACATATCATCAAGAATCGATATTTTGAAATGTAACTGCAGCAATTTTGATGGTATTCAGAAAACACTTTCGATCTGTGACATGGTACTCAGCTTCAAAGCCAAGAATGAAGTGTTTTTGCCCAATTTTCTCCACTTTCCAAAGGGCACTTCATCCGTACGCTAATCTGCACCGCTATTGACTGTAAAATCAGTATCTCTGAAAGGATCCAGACTTGACTTTGATATAATAATGTGCTTCTTTGATGAAATAATGTAACTGGACAAGCGAATGGTGTATTCACAGCAATATGTCCTGCTTGCGGTGAGTCCTCGTTGTTCAGCTGCAGTACCAGAGTTGCCACATTGGCCATTTCATGGCCAATTTCGAAAAATTTGGTCATTTTTTAAATACGCTGGCCATGAAAAAACACATTTGGCCATTTTGGAAAATTTGGCCATTTTTTCAGTTTTTCACTGTAAAATGAAATTTTTATTAAATATTTTGTCTTTCTGTATTTTTTGGACGGACTTCATGTCACTACTACAGTAGCATCATGTTACTTCAACCTTGCTTTGCTTTGAAGTGCGTTGTGTAGTACTTATTTAGCCCTTGCAGTCAGTAGTTTTTGTACAAGTGTTTCAGTCGGTTCTGTCATATTCCTCGGTGTTTCCTCTCAAGTGTTCCTAACCTTTCGTTCATGTATGTTTAATGGTGGTTTTAAATGTGATTATGATCATCAACTTAATGGGTTACATCTCTTGTTTGTATATTTGAAGATCAAGAGAATTCTAGCATTATTGTTAGATTGAAAGTTAATTTCAGACTGTTTAACACAAATGGGTCAGATTTGAAACATTTATCTAGCTAGAATAGTGTTAAATACATGGTTGTAAGTTTTACTTAAGATGAAGAAGAAGAAGAAGATGTTGTAATGCACAATTTGGCGGCTTTTCGCTTCTTGCCGGCTGATTTTTGTGTAGTAGGTGAATAAACAGGACTGCGTGTGGCCATGTTTGCCGATGACGAATTCTATTTCCTGACAACAGAAATCATTTCGACGTCATTAGTATTTCTAATGGTGAAACGACAACCAGCACGGTCGCACCCACAAAACCAATTTTACAAGACCCATCTTTGCGACTGCTTCCAAAAAAAATTGTGCAGTTGCTGTAGCATACCATAAACGAGCAAAATACAACAGTGATTGCCAACATGAGGCACATGCTCCATTGTTGGGCAATTGGATGTTAAAGAGGGCAATTTGAAAATAATTTTTAAATGGGCGGATTTTTAAGAGCGGTAAATGTTGCAATTTTTGTATCTACGTAAAGAGAAGTTTACCTTATAAGTAATGAAATTTGCATGTGCCAAGAGGATCATCACGACTTTGAAGATGATTATGCGGGGCATGAACAAAACAAGTTTGAGAAACACTGATGCTGACGTATATTATGACGTTTGAAGCACTGCTTGTCAATCTTTGTCATGACACAGTAAACAGTGCATGGGTGATCTTGATTTTCTAATTCCAATAAATTGTTGAAATGAACGTGTGGCTTGAGGGCCTTACATACCTTCATATCGCCTAAGAATTGAGTCAAAGCAACTTCTTTTGATCCCCGTGATGACGTTTATTTTTTTTAAAATAAAATATTCGTTTGAAAAATTGTTGTGATTCATAAGAGATACAAGAATACAACTCTAATTCCGATGTTGCGTTGAGTATCACTAATGATTTCTCTGCAGGTTTGACTTACTGCCAGTTTTAGTAATCACTACTGAATATAAATGTCTTCGGTTTTGTTCAATGCAAATATATTTGCATTTTGCTTGTAACTTTTCCTAATGAACGTTCTTTTGGCATGGGTTTATCTGCTCGTGCATCACGCCTACTGCACAAATGTCGCGAAAACGATGCCATGTGCATGCTTAAGCAGCAAAGCTAGTTCTGCTGTGGTTGTTCCTTAGTATCAATGATTCCGTAACTTCTTGTGCGGTCTGGGGGTAGCCGCACCCGAACTGCGACGTTTGTTTCGTCATAAAGGGTAACGTATGGTGGAAACCCACTTTTCTTCCGATGGTTACTATTCTTGTGTGACACCATAAACATATAAACAGGGCTACATACCGTCCTTATTTCTAAGATTTGTCCTTATTTTGCAATGCTACGTCTTAGAAAATATTACTGTCCTTATTTCTAATAAAATGTCCTTATTTGTGACTTGCGTCCTTATTTTTTCTTTTTTTCTGCCGCACAGCAATTTTAATTACAAGAAATATCTGATAGACATACAAACCGTTACTATCTCATCGTAAACATTTTGTAATCAAGGTTTTTTGACGTCATAAAAGTAGTGTAATCTTGCAGCACAGAGACTTAACGAACTATCAGGAATTGTTAGCACGTAAGCTGTCTAATTTAGTTAGGGTTTTTACGAGAGCTGTTTTTGTAGCAAAGGTTTAGCATTTAATTGATTTAAGAAATAAGCAAGAGAAAAAAACATTTTCCGTGACGATTACAAGAAGGTTGTCGAGAATAAGACATTGCTGAAGCACATGGTTCCTGGAGATAAATAGGCAAAGTTATGACCTGACGTTAGTCGTGCAAACACAAACAACTGTTTTCATTTTAAGTAATAAAATCAAATTGTATTCAGCCGTCCTTATTTTTGGTTCTAGATCGATGGTAGCCCTGCATATAAAGCTAGTCAAGCCATTTTCACCACATGTTATTGCGTGTTCCGTCAGAAAAGATCAGTCGATTTGTAGAACGAAAGAGCAGAAAGCGAGATTGCAGCGTTTAGCTAGAGCGATGCCGAAATCTGTAATGCCATCAGGAGCTAAAAATGGCAAAGTTTCCAAGGAGAAAAAGCGCAAGAATCTGGCAGTGTTAGCTGAAACGCCGCGAATGAAACGTTTTTTCCAGTAAAGCTTTTAAACAGCAACGTTAAAACAGTGGCGTTAACCAGAGCACCTGAAAATGTAGTTGAAAATCACGACATAAGTTTCGAAGCACCTTCCACACTCAAGACTGGCTGGCCATATTGACATGTTATTTTTCCGGTGTTTTTGTTTGTATCTCTGGCTTCTTCTTATTGTTCGGGTGAATGTTGTTTCTTGCGGAGTCACTCTCTAGCCTGTGGAAATACTTTTTCTTAGTAAGAATACACTGTATTATTTATATCATAAACTCTCTTCTCGCAGCGATTTTCGTCAGCATCACGTACACACTCGTCACAGGAGAGATTATGATAAACAGAAAGCAATTGTAGTGGTGTAGCATCATTAATACGGGAAACGCACGAGTGCGCGAACGTTGAGAATGCATCTCAGCGGCTTAGGTAACCTATGTTCAAGTGCGGTTTACAACCAAGGGCAGCTTACATTAATTTTTACACCATTTCATGCGGCTTACAATCAAAGGCGGCTAACAATCAGAGTTAATAAGGCAGGCACATAATCGACTACTGGAAAAAGCAAAGGAGAACGTTGCGAATCAGCGAAAACATAAATTTTACAAACGATGACGTCATGAAATACGTCATAGGGGCCCTCCAGTGAAAATTGCCCTGGGCCCCCCTACCCTTTAATCCGGCTCTGCTGGCAGCGCAAAAAGATTTCAACGGAATAAAAGACATCTGATGATTGTAAGATGACTTCTACAGCTAGTACTGGCCCCTTAAAGCGCACCTTTGAAGCTAAAGCACTTAACACTTATGGTGCACTTTTGAAAGTTGGATGTTACGGAAACGCTGGCTGGTTAATTCGCTATCTGTTATCCATATGACCATTTTTTTTGTACTCAGGCTATATAAACTACGTTCTACACAAGGCTGCTATTGCGAATAAACTGAACCGTGCAGAAACAAGGACCTCAGCTTACAATACAGGCAGTAAATAATTTGTTCAGGCGCTTTTCACATGAAACTTAGATCAACATAACTTTTTTTTTTAATTTGAAATGCTTCATAAAATGTCAGGAGTCAATTGCTCGGTTTGCCCATCCTAGTTGCGGACCTGATTTACTCGCCCATATAAACCTAAGAAAACAGTTTTGATCTTTTAATTGCTTGACCATTCTTTCGGTTCTTTATTCGACTCCAGCGAGAAACCAGCATTGACAAAGGCGGTTGATGAACCTGCAGCAATCTATTCACAAAGCTAAATGCACTCTATGGGCATGTATACAGTCTAAGTTTGTCTAACGTCTGTTTCATTTATATGCTTATGAACAGTAAAATAAAAATTTCGTATATCCTCACTGTTCTATGACTAATCATTTCCTGACCATGAAATTTTTAAAAGATCATCCGTCAAAATTGGCACCTTTTTTCAAAAAAACTATTCATTTAAAGGTTAGGCTTTTCAAAATAGACCTTCGTCAATAAAACAGCACCAAAAAGATTTTTAAAAGTGCACCAAAAGGAGCGGTAGCGTACATTGGTAGCGGTAGCTCGCTACTATTTTTATTCAGTAGCGGTAGCTCCGTTGTGACATTTAACAAATAGTGATAAAGGTAATTTCTACAGTAGTGGTTGCCCACCTCTGCGTGACATAGGTACATGGCGCTTAATTAACTCTGTAAACAATAGATTGTGTTGAATCTGTCAAATGCCTTAGATGCATATAAAAAAGCTGCAGGAGAGAAGCAACATCTTCTGAGATTGTCTCCTCATTTTTGGGAAATTGTCCTTAAGAGAAGAGCAAAAACCCAGCAGTGGTCCGAACTTAAAGTCCTCTTCCAGTATCGCATCAGATTCCATGTCATTGAGTTCTAGCTGAACATCACTGTGTGCATTACCCACGCTGCGGATAAAGGGAGAGGAAATCATGTACATTCCATCCTCGCGATTGTTCTGAAACCTTCAAATCACCATGAAAATTCACCATGCAGTGCTCTTAACATGGATGAGTGCCTTCTGAGGTGATCAGCTGATCGTGTGGCCATAGGCGTTGGCAGGGGGGCCTAGGGTGCCACTCCCCCCAAATTTTTAGAACATATAGTCATTTTGTGCTTTGAGAGGCGGTATCCCAACCGAACAAGTGTTATTCGCCTAAAATCAAACATTTTGACCCTCCCAAATTTTATCCCTCTCAAATGTTTGGGCTGGCTGCGCTACTGGGTGTGACATCTTACAGGGTTTGCATGTGAATGAGAGTGTTGCTCTCCAGTTGACTTGAAAAAATCTGCTACTTTCTCATGAAAGTCTTTACCATATCACGAACAAATGACCTTAAAGTTTTGTGCTCAGATCATTCATCTGTGCAATCATCAGCAAATGCAAAATCTGCCATCCAGTCCTCATCTGAGAGTTCTGGGATGTCTTTGCCTTTCTTTTCACAAAACTCCTGCATCTCTGCTTTCAGGTCCCTGCAACTCTTTTAGGACTTTGGCCAGGCTGAGCCATCTGACAGCTCTATGGCAGCCGATGTCACTATTTCAGTCTCATGTTCCTCCTCCAAAAGTGCAACAAACTATACGTCATTGAATGATTGCGCCTTGATGTCGTTTACTATGTTACTTACAACATCAACAACATGATTAATTTTTAGCACTGACTTGCACAACGCATGCTGATGTGTAATTCAAAAAAAATATCCATTCCTGATGTGGGTCAATTTCAGTCATTTTATCTTGCATACGTTGCAAAAGTCGAACATTTTTCCCCGTCATACCTGCACAACCGTCAGTTGTTGCCACTTGCCGTTTCAGACCCAGCATGCCCATGTGTGCATTTACGTCCGTGAACACATCGCTCCCTGTCGTCGTCCCATTCACTGACCGCATCGCAGCCAGCTCCTCCATGATCTTGAAGTCCCTTATCCTACGGACCAATATCAGTAGCTAGACTGCGCCACGGACATCACAGTTCACATCCAAAGCCAAGGAGAAAAAGTCAAAAACTTTCCACTTCTCGTTGCAGCTGAAGCTCCAGATGCCCTCGATCCTTCTCATCACGGTTCACTGGACAGCGGGCCTTGCTCGAATGCTTCTTTTTTTCAGGGCACGTTAGTACTGCAGAGTCCACCTAGCGCTCCGACAAACTCCCACTTCGAGAATGGATTGCCGCAAAAGCCTTGTTGTTTAGCTAGCAAATCTTCCGATGTCTTGATCTTGTAGAATCAGAGTAGTCTTTGTATTTTCTGCGTATTTCATCCCGGTACAAACTGTAAACAGAGCGGTCCGCTCTCCGCAACGTAAACACACAGCTTTACCTCTGACTTCAGTAAACAAATACTTACCGGTGCGTGCTTTGTTGCAAATCCTGCTTACCGCATTTACTTTTTTTAGCATGAGTTGACATTTTGAGGTCTAAAGTCGTCCTGTGAGCTTCGTAGATTCAATCCGAGGTATATGTAGAGCTCGGGACGGCACTTCGACTACGTCGGCTAGGCAGCCGCCTAGGGCGCAACCTTCAGAGGGCGCAGAATGCGAGAAATAATGCTGCAACTTTTAGTGCAAGTTGTAGTGCGACTTGTAACGGGTGCGTAAATGTTGAAGCTTGCCTAGGGCGCAGAATTGTCTCGGTCCGTCCTTGTGCAGAGCTACCATCGATAGATTGGAGAAACAAAAATTAAGACTATTGGGAAAAATTCGATAAAATAACATCAAAGAAACGTTTTACGCTTGCTCATTTTTTCAGACAATTAAATGCTCAACCTACAAAATTTCCCTTCCTGAGAATCCTATCCAATTCAGATACCTTACAGTGCTAATAATGCCCAGTTGTCGTTGTACTGTAAGATTACGCTATTTCTACGACGTAACAAAACCTTGGTTACAAGCTGTTTATGATGACATGGAAAACTTTATATCTATCAAATACTCTACTGTTTACTTGAAACTGTTTCCCTGCAGAAAATAAGAAAAGCTAAGGACGCAGCAAAAATAATTGATTCAAATATTGTGTCATTATGTAGATTAAAGAAACACTTCAAAATAACAGCAGGGCAGCATTAGTCCAGGCATGAGGTAAAATTAGAAAAGATGTTTATTTTGTAATCTACGAATATCCCTAGATGGGTCGTCAAGAGTAAACCCAAAGCTGGTCCGTATGTGGCTCGGAGGTCGTGCATTGCTCGGGTCCGCTTGGATAATCTTGAGCGCTCAAAAGAAGTTCCTGCAAACATTCGTGGTTGACTTCAGATTACAAAGAAAATCTCCATAGGAAGGTAACTCTTTGGGTCCCTAAAGACGTAGGGATCGCAACTATTAGTGTGCTTCTCCAGATCCTGGGAATTTTGAGGCGGCGCACGCAGGAAGTGAATAAATTGAACAAGGTGTCCGCCTCGTGTGGCAGCACGGGTGGTGCGAGAGTGTTCGTGACTTACAAAAGTAATCAATTGATAGAAATTAATAGGAAGTCTTCCCCACTATAAGATATGAATGAATTTGTCTGTTTCAAGAGTGAATATATCATTAGATTTAAGTTCAACTTTTTGAACAATAGAGAGACTCGCGACTTAAAAGAACTATAGGTCATTGCCCTCATTACTTTGTCAATTGCATATTTGAGATGACTATAAGTTAAAATGTAGGAAACTGATCTCAATGCATCATTACTAAGTCTTTTGTTATAAAACTGTGGTCCCCAACCCCGAGTCGCGGACCGGCACCGAGCGGCAGATCAATCGGTAGCGGACTGTGAAATTACAAAAATATAAACTGGTGACTTCATTGTAGCTGTCATACCATCATAGATTACTCTCGGGCCGCGGTAAAATTGTCAAGCGTTGACAAGTCCGCGGTTACGAAAAGGTTAGAGGTCACTGCTATAAAACATTCTAACACTGCAGGAGAACTTTATTTCAAGGTTATGGGTGTGTTCTGCCCTGGAAAGATTTTGGTCAATGTACACCCCAAGGTACTTCGTGAAAATTGTGTTTTTTAATAGTCAGGATTTGCTTAGGTTGTTGTGGACAAGCATATATGTAGTCCTAAGAGTAATTTATAGACAACTTATTATATCGCATCCGCTCATCAACGTTTTGCAGTTTACTATTTATTAGTGATGGAGTCTCGAGACTTGGTCTCTGTCTCGACACACGTCTTGAGACCAGTTTTTTCGAGTCTCGGTCTCGGTCTCGAAGGTCTCAGGTCTCGTCTCGGTCTCGGAGGATTTTGGTCTCGGTCTCGAGCTTTTGGTCTCGAGACTTTGCATGAGTTATTTTTTTATGAAGTCTTGCAAGAAGCAGCTCCTTAAAAAACGGATTTACAAGGTAGGTCCTAATTTTTCAAAATTCAGCCATTCAAAGCGGCCAGTGGCTGAGCTTTCTTTGTTGTTATGCTACTATGGAGAAAACAATTTGCTCTCTGCCCTATTTGCAATTTGTACTGAATTCAATAAAAACAGTGTGTGTGCCAGTGAAACCGTAGCGCATAATTTCTGCAATGCTTGCAACGAGACGTTAGAAGTACTTTGCTAAGGACTGTCTTTCAACTGTTTTTGCAGGCAGTTTTGTTATGAAAACCCATATTCAAAAGAAGTGGGAGAGTGCCAACAAGTTTCTCTTTTGAGAAGCCGAACAAAACGAGGTCTTTTTTTCGAATTTCTTTTCAAAGCAGTCTGTTAAAACACGCTGGTGAGGTTTTTTTCTGCGTAATGCCGACTTTGTAAAGTTCAGAAATGCCTCGGAACTCTCTTGAGAAAATATTTTGCTTATAAGAGTTCTGTGCAGAGAGCAAGTAATGCGTCATGGCTGATCAGCTACGACGCCTCAAGAACGGCGTCCCACAGGGATCTGTCCTGGCGCCCCTTCTCTTCAACATCTACATCTCTGACCTGCCAACCACCGTCTCCAGAAAGTATGCATATGCTGACGACCTAGCAACCATGCATGCTGATGGAGACTGGCAGGCAGTGAAAGGGGCACTGAGCAAGGACATGGCAACCGTAGATGGATACCTCCAGACTTGGAAGCTAGCTCAGCGCTACAAAAACGATGTCGGCAGCCTCCCATCTTAACAACAAGGAAGCTAAACGTGAGCTTAAAGTCAAATACAACAACGAAACCCTGCCCTTCTGCTCCGAGCCCAAATACCTCGGAGCAACGTTGGACAGGTCGCTCACGTATCGCCGACACCTTGAGTCACTTCGCAAAAAGCTGACATCACGCGTCGAACTGCTGAGGCGGCTTGCTGGCTCCGGTTGGGGTGCTGGAGCAACAACTCTGCGAATAGCCACCTTAGCCTTGGTGCACTCAACCGCAGAGTACTGAGCGCCTGTTTGGTGCCACAGTGTTCATACCCGCCTCATCGACCCCGCCATCAACAACGCCTTGCGAATTGTGACTGGATGCCTGCGTCCTACACCAGCGGACAACCTTCCAACCCTCGCAGGCATCCAACCTGCTGAGCTTCGTCGCAGTGGTGCCACACTGTCTCTAGCACGTCGTGCCATGGAGCATGGACATCTGCTCCACTCAGCGCTCACCCGTCCATCGAGTGCAAACGCACGGCGCCTCAAATCGAGACACCCATTTGTCATCAGTTCATCTGACAACAACAACATACGAGCGGCGCAGTGGGCGGATCACCAGATGGAATGCGGAGTGGGCGGACAACCCCACAAGACTCCGCATTTTCATCCCCGACACCGGTACCCACCCCCCCGGAATGATCCTCCTAAGAAGAGCCTGGGTCCTGCTTAACCGCCTCCCTTGCTTGTACAAATGGGGTATGGCTTCCTCTGCTG
>Ga0210059_1001262_pt1 | contig 37530 bp, 23 predicted proteins | sample Ectturendosymbi2_FD_188042 | JGI IMG/M metagenome (GOLD analysis project Ga0210059, IMG submission 188042) | Ecteinascidia turbinata endosymbiont from Florida, USA - Sample 2 (SPAdes) (version 2) | ecosystem: Host-associated > Tunicates > Ascidians > Unclassified | place: Key West, Florida... | reverse complement strand
TCAATTTTTGGCAGAAGTAGAACGCTTTCTGAGCATGTTGCACAGCTAAAATTCGGCAATAAACCTGGAAAATTGCATAATGTATTTATTCGATTGTAACCCCCCGCTTACAATCAAGGACAATCGAGGGCGACTTACATTTTTTTCTTGAGCTTATCGAAAGGTCTAGATAAGGGGCTCAAAGACGCGGGCCGCATGTGGCCCGCGAGGGCGTTTTGTGCGGGCCGCAATGCTTTTTGGGAATTTTCAAATAATTAAAATTTAGGTTTTTTAGGTTATTCACGGGTATTAAAAAGTGCTCGGCTTGGGAGTGAACAAGTTCTTTTGAAACGAACGCAGAGACGGCTAGAAATGATTTGCCTTGAACTTTTATGATTCCTTTATCAGGAAATTAGATGTAAATGCTGTTTCTAGTAAAGTTCAGGTACCGTCATTGTTGCGTCAGCGTCATAATACCAACTAACTAGAAATTCTAACCGGAACGCCGTACCGGAAATAATTCTTTTACCGGAACGGCGTTCCGGGCCGTTCCGGCTTACTTTCACCTCTACCTTTAACGCATTTGGGCCAAATGCGATCCGCGTGAAATTTTAGTATGGCCCGCATTATAATTTTCATTACCCAAATTAGAACACAACATCGCGTTAAAGCGAAAGTCCGTATCAAGCAGATACGTAAAAGCAGGAATCTGCAACATCAACAGTCCCGTGGTCACGCGGGAGGGGGGGTCTGCTATGTTTAGATCCCCAAATAAAGTTCCAAGAGCCCTAAAAATGAAATATGAAACGGTATTATATATCAACGGAGTTCTGGTCAATTTTTAGAATGTCAAGCAACTCTTCTCAAATGGAAACCACCCCTTTCCTCTCTAGCGACGGTTCTGAGCATCAAAGCAAACTATAACGCATTCAGTCTTCAGAATTTGCTATATTTTAAGCTAGGAAATGGACTTTTTCCAAGTTTTCAAATGTGCAAATGTTTTTGTCAACTCAGTCATATCTAATCATAGTTCGTCCAGTTTCACTTTCAATAGATATCATTGGCAGATTTGATAATCATAAACACTGGCCAAAATAAATCGACCTTTTTGTTTATATAAATATTATGTATTAGATGCAGCATATTGTCCATTGGAGGGCCCAAAGTTTGAGAGGATACCCAACCAATGGTGCACAAGGCGGGGATGCAGGGGGGATGCAGGGGGGTGCAAACGCATCCCCAAAACTTTGATTTGTCAAAAATCTGGGAAAATCCCTGAAAATCTGGGCAAAAATTCTGAAAATCCAGGCAACATCCATGAAAATCTGGACAAAATCCCTGAAAATACGGGAAAAAGGGTTCCCGAAACTTTTTATTTAAAACAGTGGCGCCCAACGTATGCAGAAAAACGCATGAATACCTCCATTTGGAGGTCACACCAAAAAAGGCTTTTACGATCTTTGTGGGAGAAAAGGTGTAGGCAAAAGTCGAACAAAAATTTTTAGGCAAGTTTGGGGAGATTCTGGCAAAAATCCTTCCCACCCCCAAAAATTTGCCTGCTCCTAGGCCTATGCTATCACCGGCCCTGTATAAGTATAAAGCATATTTATACATCAAAGCTCACAAGCTGAAAAGTTATTGCTTTTAAAACTATGACTTCAAATAAATCACGTGCTAAACGTGTTTTTGAAAAAACAGGTGACAAACACTTGGATGCAATCGTAACTAAAAGATCAATGTTGGCCAAGCCTACGAAAAGAAAATATCAAAAAGAGGTTTTGCGAAGACTGGCCCACAAACGAATTAAAGAATGTCATGGATGATCTGGAAAAGGAAGCAATGGGAAACGTTTCTTTAAAAAGCAATTAGAAAAAATAAACATTTCACCAATCTGAACAACTCTTCACACACGGCAAAGTTCTGTCTCAGGAGCACAATTCTCTCAGATGTTTCGTTAAAAATATCGAAAGATCAGCGTTTCCGTCACTTCAGCAAATTGATTCGAAAAGTTATTTTAGAAGAAACATCCAAAACCGAAGGATCTCTTGAAGCAAAACAATGTCCAACATTTTTTTCGTCTAGTATTTTAGCAAACAATAATTTCCAACAAAACCACTACAGAACACGCTATTTACAAATGCTTCATTCATCTCTTTTGGTGGAAACAACCAGAGATATACCTACCGAAAACAGTTTAGAAAATAGCAGAAAAATATTAAACAGGCAACAAAAGTTTGATGTCCCTGAGCCTATTAATCCTCGAAGTAACTCTTCTCAATACAATGGATGTGGAATTTACAATGGAAACAAATCAAGCCAAATAGAAGTTGCCAAAACTTTAGCTGATGAAAACTTGTGCTTGAAACGCAATTAAAAATCTGCCCTTCAGGCAACATCTTTGCCCAACATAACACGCGAAAGATTTGCTAAAAGAAGGCATTGTCAGCATATTGGACAATGTGTTGTCAGAAAAACGACATCGATAAAGCCCACAAAAACCGTACAAGAGAAAAACAGTTTTGTTGCCATCAGCGCATCAGTGAGGAAAATGTTTTACGCAAACCTCGTGTTTTACTAAACACGTGAAAAATCACGTGGAAAGAAAATCACATTTTTGTCGTCAGTGTGGAAGAATATTTTCTCTTGCCAGCACCCTAACCAACCACATGCGAACACATACTGGAAATAAACTTTTTTGCCGGGAGTGTGGAAAAAGGTTTTCCGGTGCCAGCAGCCTGACCAAGCACGCGCGAACACACACTAGACAACAACTTTTTTGTTGCCAGAAGCGTGGAAAAAGATTTTCCCAAGCTATCCACCTAACCAGGCACGTGCGACCACGCACTGGACAAAAACTTTTTTTTTGCCAGAAGTGAGGAAAAATATTTGCCGATGTCAGCAACCTGACCAGGGACCAAGTTTGCTAAGAAACGTTGGGGGGGACAAACCTTATTGTTTGGGTTTCGATGTCGTCACTATGTTCACTCAATCGCAGTACAATCTTTTTGTAAAATTAGCAAAATGGGGGAACATTATGGAATTGATTGCCCCCTGGCTACATTCATCGTGATGGTATAGCAAGTAGTAGTGTATACAATGGTGCTATATGTAGATATCCAGAACTTAGGACTGCATTTAATATGAAAACACATTAATTTGGAGATTTGTGCCTAAATAGACACAATTATAATTCAAATTTGGTCAGTTCCAATGGATAAAATGCACTAATCACCGCATAGATCAAATCAGCAAGAAACCGCATGATCTTTTGGTAAATGCTAGCAGTGCAACCAGGCGCGTAACCAGAAATCTTGTTAGGGTTGGGGAAAACAACAACCTACTTAACATTTAAATATTTTTATCCTCCTTGTTTTTGAAGCATCATCCATGAAATGTGCATGTTTCTGGCGTTTTCTCCTGAACAATTGTGTTCAGATTTAAGCCGACAAATAAAAAGTCTGCTTTCATTGAATTGACAAGTTTTAAAAGTTTGATAGTGAAGTTCCAAGCTTCTACTTTGGATCAATGCCACCATTTGCTCATAAACCTTTCTTGCAAAAGCGCTAGTGAACCTGTTAATGCCCAGTATTACACTTGAGCAAGAAGCCATCGCGGCCGCCAATACGGTTGGGTTTGTTTCCTGTATTTACACGCTTCTGATTTACACCAACACAGCACGTTCACCAAAGCCAAGGAGCAACATTGCTCTGAGGCACTGATTCCTAAGTTAGCCTTCTACAAAACGTTTACACCTATGAGATGTGGATCCCGCTGTCATCTAGTATTTGAGCGATTAATTCATGTATGTAGTTGATAACCATAAACGCTAGAGCAGTGTTTCTCAAATTTTTTATTCCATCGTCCCCTTTTCACTCTTGACAGGTCGTTTTCGGCCCCCAAGCCTGATAAAGCAAACATAAGGTAGTGAATTCAAAGGATTTTATTTGAAGAAAGTATATATCTAAACCAAGACATTAAAAATCTGAACTAAGGAATTGTATTACGACGCTAATATTACGTTCAGAATTCTTGTGAAAGTAATCCAGGACTGCGGAGCCGGAGCTAAGAATTTTGCCTGGAGCCGGAGCTCAAATTAAAAATCAGAAGGATCCGGAGCTCAGTTTAAAATTTAGGACCGGAGCCGGAGTTATGATTATATGAGAGGTAGCTCCGGCTCAGGGTTCCTTCCTAGAAACGGCTTTGCCAAATAGACATACGTGTGCTCTTTGCAGCACACTAAACGCGACTGTTAGGAATTATGACACCAGATTACAACAATGGATATGGAAACCTTTGATGTTTCTTTGGTAAGGCTGTGACATCGCTAACACTGTGACATCATAACCGTGACATCGCTAAGGCTGTGACATCTTAGCTGGTAGGCGTGGTGTTGCTGGTTGAACAATGGTTCTCAAACACTGTTCTAAGATCCCAAGCATCCTTTGTGCGGCTGTTAACAATCTTTCTGTAACAGATTCTATTTGAATAAGAGCTAATGATGCCTACTTCGTAGGCGAAATATATACTAAGCAAGGGCTTAGTGTCTGATTCTTTGCTAGGAAAGGATTCCTTTCGATAGGCAGTGTCTTTCAGTTACATCTCTAACATTTTGTGAAACAGACTTCGTTAGTGTAATGAAACAAAACGTGACAATTGACTTGTGGTAAATTTTTTTTGTGCGGTTCTCTAAGAAGAATCATAGATCTGGATTCGGCTCCTTCAGCGGAAGGGTTGAGAACCATTGTTGAAGTAAGAAAAACGTTAACTACCACATCTTACTTTCTAGTCAGAATGATCAAACCGGGTCTATGGTATAGCGATCTGAAAGGACTGAGTTATATGATAAGTAGTTATATAATAAAATATCCATTGCTTTTGTAGACGTGCAGCCATTCTGTTAGCAGGGAGTATGATTAAGACATGATACCATTTCAGATTTAAGCGTGAAATGCACGGCACGCCATTGTAAAGTGGGCATGGGCGTATGGGAAGGCTTTCTACTGGGGGGAGCGGAAAAAATCTGCCCTAAAAATAAAACAATTTGCCCTGAAACTAACTTTCTTGTTTAATCTGAATGGGGCCTGAAACCTTATGTAAATCTATTCTATACAGATGAATACGTTTATAATGGATTCGCCTATTACGTTGCATTTTGTTCGGTCGCGATGGAACCTTTTACATGCATTTCAAATTCGCTCATAAATAAATTCGGTAATAACGTTCTTTATAATCCCCTAGAGGTGCCGTTATAGGCAAACTCTGTAGTTACCTTGGTTGTTAACTCAAAGAGGTGAAGTTACTTGCATTTTGTCTTCTCCCAGGCACGAAACTTTACGGTAATTACTTTTAGTGATGCAACTATGTACGCGACATCTGTGTCGCAACGCAATGTTTTACAAGAGACGGTTCCGGATCGTAGGGTCTGACTCCCTAAACCTGTCTGTGTTATCATTGCTGTGCGCTTGCGCAAGGCACAAGACGCGCACTCAAAGGGGCCAAGCAATCTGCACGTCCGTGCAGCCCGGGTTCTAAAATTCCCGTTAATAAAAAACCTATCATCTTAACACCCTGCACCTCTGCCCAGCGCAAACTAGAAAACGAACAAAGAGAGAGTTACCGAGTTCTTATATCAAGCTGTTGAACTATCGACCTCCAATTGTTCGATTTTTACAGAAAACGAGGGCTTGGTCCACATCAAAGTCACTATAAACAATCACGACTTTATTCCAGATTACACACTACACTATAGACCAAATTACACGGATCACCCCCAAGTGAATATACACTGCATTGAAAAAATTTTCACCGTTCACGATTTTTGAGCAACTTGCGCGAGTACGCGACGTTTCGGTCCAGCCGATTCGGTCTGGCCGATTCGGTCTGGCCGTTTCGGTCTGAGCCGTTTCGGTCTGGGCCCTTTCGATCTGGGAACATTTCGATCAGACTGTGAAATCTTGCAGAAATCTTACATGTTCACATTTTAATATAAACATACTTAAATCGACGAGAAGTTTTATTTAAAAAACACACAAACATGATCCAAGATCCAACAGTTAATCAGCATAAACATATGATTTTAATTATCATCAGCAAGCAAATTAAATAATTATCGACATTTTGCAATTAAATACAAATTCTTCAAAGTCATAATTACAATTAAGATCTAATCGCAATCGTGACTCCGCAAGAGGAGTTGGTATAACACCAGCTAGAGTGACATTTCGCCTGCCTATAATCATTTTAAATAAACGAAAGTATTAAGTTGTTTATGTACAAAAATGTCGTGACCGAAATGCCTCCAGACCGAAACGGCCAGACCGAAATGTCCCATGACTGAAACGGCCCAGACTGAAACGGCTCAGACCGAAACGGCCAGACCGAAAAGTCCTGTTCCGACTCGCGCTTCCCCTGAAAAAGGGAGTTGTCCTATAATTTTTCACTGTATTGAATATACTTTTTACATTCACGACCTTTTAACAACTTGCCCTGAAAACAGAGTCTGCCCTGAAGTTTTCACTGTAATGAATATACTTTTTATTATTCAGGATTTTTAAGGAACTGTGCGCTTGCCCTAGAAATTAAAGTTGCCCTGAAATTTTTCATTCTGTTAAATGTACTTTTTACATTCAGGATTTTTTAGCAACTTGCGCTTGCCTTGAAAAACAGAGTGTGCCCTGAATTCACTGTATTAAACATACATTTTTTATCATTCAGGATTTTTGAGCAACTCGCGCTTGCCCTGAAAAACAGAGTTGCCCTGAAAATTTTCAGTGTATTGAATATACTTTTTACATTCAGGATTTTCGAGTAACTGTTCGCTTGCCCTGAAAACAGAGATTGCCCTGAAACTTTTCAAGCCGCCCCCTCCCCGCCCCCCCGCCTCGTACGCCTATGAAAGTAGGTATTTTCATTAGAAACCATTAGGCTTGCTAGCAAGGTTTACTAGATTATTGGCAAAGTTAATTAGGAAACATTACGTTTGGAAGCAGTAGAATAACATGACAGTTATAAATAATTGATAGCCAACTAGCGATGCTTTGCACAACAGTACAATATCAGGAGGGTATACAAATCAGTAAAATCTCTGTGTAAACAAATGTGGATTTTTTTTGAAGTTTTCATCTGTGGAAAAAATGTATGCTTTCAGCACTGCAACCAGTCTTATTTTCTCCTACGCTTTACAGGTTAAATTGTGCTTTATTCTGCGATTCACCACTGCTTATTTTGAGTGCAAACGATAAGAAATCAGAAGTTTTCAGGTATTTTTAAAAAGTGAAATGTGAATTCCTTGCTAGAGGTCATAATTTTTCTTTGAACAAAGGGCTTTCAAACACATCTTCGCATTTGTGTTAATGCAAATGTGAGCGTGCTTGAAAGAACACATAAGATTCGACTGTTTTACACTCTCTACTTAGTTTGCCTGGGCAACGCTGTTAGCTGGAATCGTCAAGACTGCAACAGGCAAAGGATGCAACGAGTGCAAAACACGTGGTTAGTTGGGACTGGTCTGTGTTTAAATGTTCGGTCACAAATGTAGTATTCCAAACAGCAATTTTATTTATTCTTGGTTGTAAGAAATAACAAACTGCCTCCGGCATTGACGGCAAAACCTGCCTTTTTAGAAATTGTTTGTATTACCGTTATCTTGAGTTACGTTTCTGCTAGTAACTGTTCTCCGAATCGTCTGAACCTGTGAATGTTGTTTTTTTCGCTGATCTCTTCATGGAAAGAGCGCTGCTTGTAAACAACTACCAGATTAAATTACTCAAGAAGGATTGGTACATTCTCTTAGTTTTGTGTACATGATTTAATTCATTTTCCATTCAATTTGAGCCACACCAAGACAGTTAAAATATTAACGTATGGAAACGACGAGAAGTCGGAGCCGGAGCCATGAATAAAGAGAGCTCCGGAGCCATATTCGTGAAAACCAAGAGCTCCGAGCTGAAGCCATGTTCATGAAAAAAGCTACCCAGTCGGAGCTGTGTCATTTTTCCAACGGCTCCGCAGCCCTGAAATAATGCTCACTGTAACCGGGCACGTAGACGATCCGGAGTACAAATTCAACGGAAAAAGTGCTTTAGCAACAACCTCCAACGATTATTTTATAGTAAATTAAAATTTGCAAGAAACTAACAAGACGTAATAGTAAGATACAAAAGTTAAATCGATGATCGATTAGTGGTTGAGCATTTTCGCCCCCTTTGTGTTGTTTCGCCCCTCTATCAACCCCTTCGTTTTTCTCGCCCCCTTGCTTATCAAAATCGCCTGCAAGAGGGCGATTTTGCCCACTTGGGGAAACACTGCGCTAGAGTTTTTGAACGCGTTTGATAAATGTTTAGATTTTTGATAATCCGTAAGGTTTTTTGGCTATGTTTAACTTAGTCAGTAAAATCTTTGCAGTTACTTTAAACTTACTTCGTTTAAATTGTTTGCTGAGACTTTGCTAAATTTTACTGACTTCGCTGAAATGTAAGATGGAATTTTAAACTGAAAACACAATCGTAACCCCAGTATTACAAAACTTACTGATTACGCTCAGCTGCATGTACAGATAGCTTAGCACTGCACGTAATTAAATTTGCACAAATCACGGACTTCTTGAAACTTATCTGCAGAATTTGAAGCCCTAATGGGAAAAGACAAATTTAGTTTCATTTTTCTCACATGCGCTTTGCCAACGAGGCAGGTTGCAAGCGCAGGGATGGATATTACGGAAGAATAACGAGGCAGTCGCCTCAGGCCCCTCTTTTTCAGAGATACCGTGGCCCCCTTGAGAGCTTTGCACCACTGATAAGTTTAAAAGGTTATGGTCACTCTAGAACCACATTTAAAGAAGTTTTGAAGCAAGTCATATGTTTTTCAACATAAAGCAAAATTATGAGAAAATGTCCCATAGGAGGCAGGTTTCAATTGTGTAGCTGCAAAACTTTACAATATCTTTTCCTTTCGTATGTAGGCTTATCCAATATGCTCTTAAATTTAGATCAGAAATTGAAATGTGAAACCAATCTAACTCTTTTATCCACGTAATGCCACATCTACCTTTCGCAATGACGATGTTTTGGGGCCCCTTTCTGAGAGTTTGCCCCTAAACTTTATTATCCCCCCCTGTGCAAGTCATCTCAGTATCTGTAAGCAGTGGCGTACCTAGGGTTTCCCGCGCCCGGGGACAAACTCAGTTTTGAAGCCCCCCCCAGCCCATTCATGGCAGCATAGATGCGAAGAATGAGTTGGGAATAAAGGGGCGTCGAAAGTTGGCTCGGGCCCTCCAATCGCCTGCGTATAGTAGATTCTAAAGCTGTCTGCAAACTTCCTGTGATTGTGACGTCACAGAATTGATGTCGAGATCTGTGAATCTTGGAAATCATTAACTACAGTAGAGTTAGGAATCTAATAGTTTCGCGTGAAGCTATTCCCTCTGAAATTTTGGTCACGATTGAACATACAAACTGTTTTATTACGACACTCCAAATTGCGGTAATGTATTCGCGATTTGTAGCAACTAGTGAAATAAAATGCAAAAACTAACCAAAATGTTCCCTGATCATCTGTACAAATATGTATGAATTTTAATGACAAATTTTTGGGTATCAAAATCATCTGACAACACAGGATAAAATTGGCCAGAGTTGCACCTTGTTTTCTAAACCACGGGTTTGTCAGGGCCTTTCGAAGATGCCGAATCCAGCGCACCCGCTTGTTCCACTCCCTGGTCAGGTCTGGTTACAATCATCGCTGTGCGAGCCGTCGGGATTAGGGATTTCTAGAGCATGCACTCTCACAGTATTGAGTAATAAAACATCATAAAGGACTGGTTGTGGGAGACTCACGAGTCACGAATACATAAAAGAGAAGAACAGTCAGGAGAATGCATATGAAAAACTGAAGGCAAATGCTTTTATACAAAACTGTTAGACAAATATAAAATTGCAAAATCCCGAAGCCTTTTCTTGGATATAGGCTAACACCCTGAAAAGTTGACAGAAAATAAAAGAAATGCTGCAATTTAATGCTTTACCTGCAATTATCTAACTTCAAAAAATGTTTTTTTGCCTTTGCTGTATAAATTTGTCAATTGTTCCTTCACAAAATTGCTGTAAATGAAATGTGGCAAATCCACTAACTGCTCTGAGAAATATCTAAGGTCAGTGACGCTCCGTGCGAAGTTCCAGGTTAGAAATTGTAAGACCTGAATTTCGACAGTCATGTTCATGGGAATGCGCAGTTTCTAGGCCACAGTGATATAAAGCAAGTGCATGTAGCAGTAACTCAAAAGTTCACAATAATTAATATACTCAACGTTGTTACACAGCTTTGCAACGTTCTTGCACAATCGTGCAAAAGTATTCAGCATTTATTTAAATATCCCACAAACAAAAATCATCATAACTTCCTTCAGAACCACACCGAATCCATTTCAACATGAAGTTTGTCAAACCATAAAAGCTCAAATATTTTCCTAAAAATCCAGATCTGTAGTCGTAACAACCACGGCCATGCAGATAGGTCTGGTGATTCCCGGGGCAACTGCTTGATTGCATGCCCCCCACCAAATTCTAGTATTGAGGAATTTGAAAAATACAAGCATTTGGAAAAGGTAGAACTAGTTTTGACAAATAAACAAGTTTTGAAAATTGAATTAAAATGAATTCAACGAGTATTTCTTGTTTTTAATGTGTTAGGTTTTTAATAATTTGTTCTATTCTGTGGGCTTGAGACATCTGTTTGCAAGCAAATGTCTTCCACTCCTGGGTAAGCTATGCATTGAGGAATTAGAATTGCCTTTATTCATGCAAGTACATATCAGATAGGCCCCCCAAAAGAAGATAGCCTTTACGGCATGATAGGATATAGAGTTGTCTCTTGTTTCTCTTAGAAATAGTATCTGAAAAAAAGCAGTACAACCATGCAATTTGATTCTCTGTTTATATTTTTCTGAACTATAAACAAATTGCTAAGGATGTTTTGTTCAGTAAAAACACATGAAGGTAACGAAGGCGGTGCCTAATCTCTCTCTCTCTCAGGTCACTTGACGTGCATCTGCCTGCATTCCCCCTCAGGCAAGTTCCTATCAGATCCATGCAGCACGTTTTAGTAACCAGTAAGAGCGTCTGGTTCAGGGGTACAAAAATGCAGTCGCGCACTCGCGCCGCGCGACCGAAATTGTGGAGTGCGCAAACGTTTTTTATCTTTTATATTTCATGCATATGAATGTTGTATGGCGAAGCTTGTACGTGTGCGCTACTAAAAATTGCTGCGCTCTACTAGCATTCACAGAAAATTTTCACCCCTGGTCAGGCTACAAGATTTTGATAAACGCATTTTTTGTTATTCCACTCTTTGGATGACGCACCGCCTTGGATGACCGGGGTCGTCGCCTCGTTCATCTTCCCTCTGCACAATCCTGGTAACAACATTGTTTGAGTTTTATCGCTGCGCTAAAAGCATGTGCACTATAGCACTCTGCATGCACTGTGAACACTGGACTACCGTGCCATTATGACGCAACTATAAAATGTTAGGTAAGTAGGAAAGTTCGCAACCCTGGCATTCTGAAAGCGTTGTGACGCAGCAGTGAGTCAAGCCACATGCGTGCGGTTATTGCTGGAGACAGAAACTCCGCCTGGAAACGTCACTTAGGTTGATGATTGCTCGCTTTGCGAACCTTGGTGATCTTGATGAAATTTCGCAGAGAAATTCGACATTTTGCAAATTGTAGTTATTAGCATCGGCTGGCATTTAACATTTCGTATTAGTTCTAATATTCCGACCCCAATATGGCGCCCCCAAAGTGCTGCGCCCGGGGGCAGATGTCCCCCCTTGCCCCCTCCTTGTTACGCCACTGTCTGTAAGTAATGGCAGTATTAATTCCCACAGCACTTGCAAAAGAAAAAGCATCTTGCTACTTACGTTTGATTTTGCTGATGACTCTTCTCGTTGCAGTTAAATGATTTCAAATAATTTACTGCAGGCAGTGGTGTGTTTAAGGGGAGGCGAGCGAGGCACTTGACTCGTGTCACCACTTTTTGGGGGACCCCCTTGAGGTGCTATGCGCGTAGTTTCCTTATGTTTGATGATAAACTTATTATTCACTCATATAATGTACTACAAAGCAGATCATAGGCAAGTACTCTGCTTTCAAAGGGACGGGGGGGGGGTGACCCCAACACCCCCCTTGCGTACAGCCATGATGACTGTAGGTTGACAAATTTTGGCCGAGGTCACCGGGCCCTGGGCGCCAATCCAACAAGCCAATTTTTTAACTCAAGTCTTCATTGGATGCTAGGCTGTCAGCCGAGTCTTTAGAGCAGTGATGGGGAACATATTCACTATCGAGGGCCACATGAATTGTGAAATATCGCTGGAGGGTCAAAAAATTTAATAATTTTTGTTTTAATAATTCTACTTTTATCATTCCAAGGAAAACAAGGAGAGAAAACTATTTCAAGGAACGAGAGATACTCCTATTGATTTGATTTGACTGTCTACGTGTCTGCTTGACGTAGAGTTTCGTTTTATGGCGATGTTGTGTTCAAACTTGGGTAATAAAAATTCTAATGAGGTTCATATTAAATTCTCATGTGGGTCGCATTTGGCCCGCGGACCGCAGGTTCCCTATCCCTGTTTTAGAGCCTTTGGTTGGCTATCTGTCGCATCTGGAGCCAGAATATTGGTCCAAAAACCCGAAGTTTGATAAAAAATTAAGTCCCGTAAAAGAAACCTTAATCCTTAGCTTTTTGGCTGAAGGTCATAACGTCCCAGCAGATTTAATTAGATAGCTGTTCAAACCTTCTAAGATGCGGGAAGTCTTGTAGTTCGGGATTTTTAAAAAATCTTGAAATATTGGATTTGAGGTTTATCGTGGGTGACGTCATCATTGGGGTAGGTTTAAGGTTTTTGGATGACGTCAGCGAACACTAGGCCCCAACCGCGAAAGGGAATTTTTTGTTTCTTTTGAAAAATTAGGAAATATCCGCTTTTTTGAGGGTTTCATATGCCTTCTAGCGTTTGCGCGTCAAAAGGTATGACCAGAAAACAGCAAATTAATTAATTAATGCACTAGGAGATTGCTTGATTATATTTATATTGTTGTTTTTAGGCCATAACTTTTGAAGCACAGACCCTAATAGGCCATGGAAACCTTCTAAAAACTTGTGTTGTAATCTAGTTTCCCAACAAGGCTTGAATGAATAATTACTTAATAAGGTTGGCGCCCAGCCTCCAATGGTGTCATCCAAAAAAACTAAAAGCTACCCATTTATGAGGTCACCCACAAAAAAACAAATACCCCAAACTTTCCAATTTTTTTGTAATCTGAACTACAATACTTCTCGCATCCTTAGACGGTTTGAACAGCTCTTTAACTTCTGCGCCAGGCGAGTTATGATGGTGCAAACCTGCGCAAATTCTACAAAAAAGTGGCGGCCCCGTAAGAGGATAGCTAGTTTTCAAAAATTTCATATTTATTGTATTTATTGAATCAGTTTTTCTTCAGTTTGGCTAACTTTCATAAATTGATGGAAATCTTGTTAGCATTGCCTTCGAATCATTTATGTGTATGGTCTACTCATAAATGCTGAAATATAAAAAAGACATGAGCTGTACGGCTTAAGCTTTAAGCGAAAGTTCCACTGTGTTGCACTGTACATGATGCATCCACATTGATGTTGTACATTTGGAACAGATGTGACCACAGGCAATAATGAGAGCTCGCAGTAGTGAAAACCGCTGCACGTTATCGTGTGCAGGAGTAATTTCCTTTCCACATTGTGATATGTGCAGTTGTGTGTAAATCATATACTAGCCGATTTTCTTAGCAGTGACTGATTTATGAAGCTTTGGGAAGGTCAGCCTTTTGGGTTCGAAAATTTTTGGTAATGTCGTTGTAACTAACCACAGTTCGTGTGTTTTTCTTTACTTGTTTTGCCAACGTTCCGCCTGTAAGATTTGTCTTACATTTACAGGACTGATGATGCGTTGGAAAAAGCGAAAATAGTTTCCCCGCAGATAAATTGTGACTGATTTACTTGCCGCCATCTTTGTGGCCTATAACTATGAAAAATAGATACGCTTGCAAGTTTTAATCGTCGCAGAAGAATGAAAGCAGAAAGCAGGCAAATTCCTCAGAAGCTTGCCGCAAGGCTAAAGTTTGTTGTACTGTGGGATCGTTTCTGAAACATGCATGTGAATTCAAAACTGTTTACGTTCACACCAACGCGAAACTCCGTGGCTACAAAAATAACAAACATTAGTCTATGAATCACAACATATACCCACGCAGGCGGTTGCTTTCAGGCGAACAAAGATCGTCATGACTTCCCAGTTTTGCAAATGGAAGCGTTCATTTATCAACTACATGCCGACGAAACGTTTATGTCTTATCTCTTAAAATTTGGATAAAATTTCGAATCATTGAGAGTTGAAAGAACATTTGTTGGAGTGAGTTCAAATCATGCACTTCAAATGCAATTTGTGAGTAAAACTTTGGAGGAGTATTGGTTCTTGACTCCCGATACGTTGCATGACTTGGTGAAATCCTCTTGCTGTGCTTATTCCACTTGCGAAAACATACCTGTGCGAGTCAGGGCCTAACACTCTTTTTTTAAATAGGACCAAATCTAGAAATCACTTGAACTCACAAGCAACATGATGGTTTCACGTTTTGAAAACCTCATGAGCAAGAAATGGGAACAAAAGGGTTATTGAACCGAAATACATAAGCAATCATTTGGGAATAATCCTTTTGACCTTGCTTGTTTGTGCACAGTTTTAATTGTACGTTTGTTATTTTTCTAGAGTGTATCCAAATGTTGATCTGTGTTATCCTTTTTTGTCCACTTATTTGATTTTATTTGCATACAAAACTTTAAGTTCATTTAGTACGTTTCAAAGTTAGTTGTTGATTATGAATTGCAGCCGATGCAAGGTCAGAATAAATTTTTGGGTGTGCAGGAGTAAAAACGTTTCGAACTTCTGGATATACTGATGGAACCACAAACATGTTTTTATTTAATTTTATGGAGATGAATATTTAACAATTTCTACCAATGCCCCAAACCTTGTTTGGTGAAGGACAGTTAGTTTTTTTGAATTTTATGCTTTTTGAATCAGTTTTTTCTTCAGTTTGAATAACCTTCATAATTTGATAGCCTTGAAAGAAAAATTTGAAAACGTTTGTGCATCACTGATAGAATTTTCAAGATCTGGCATCGTGAAACTCTCGCGCTACTGAAGACCAAAGACAACTGAGACGTCAGAGCTCACAATTCCATTTGCTTTGTTTGTTTCGCTCATCTGCTGTTGCCATTTTGGAGGTGTCTTTTTCAAATATATTTTTCAAAGAGATTAAGTTTAAAAATTTTTTTTGCTAACTTTGATGGATGTTTGTAATTAAAAAAGATTTTTATTATCACCATTCTTAAGCATTACGTGAATAATTACTTATGAATGCTGAAGAAGCAGTCATCCGTTGTACGGAATTATAGCAAAAATGCCATTTTGTTACGTTATTTTTGATGCTTTCTCACTTATGTTGTTGATTGCAAGCAAATTGTATCTTTCGCAACGGTGAGAGTTTTCAGCAGCAGATAATTTTTTACGGCATCTGCAAGTTTTCAGACTATCAACCAGGATGATAATCACACCTTTTTTATATAGTGTTGTAATTTGTGCAGCGTGCAGCGATGTGATTCATAAAATTGTAACACCTGTTCAATAACCGAAAAAGATTCATCTCTCAGTATAACCCAATGAGATGCACTGCGATAGAACGTAAGAATCAAAGATTTTAAAGCACACAACCTCGGACGACGATGCACAGAGTCATTCTTGAAATACTTATAACGGTAAAGTAGATCAATTCTCTCCAGGCTCTGCACGAATTGGTGAACACGAAAATTCATTTCAATGCTTGGACGCACATAAGTTATTTGTTCAAAATAAACTTTCTGGGGAAAATTGCTGTGTCCTCCTCCATGTCAAGTACAAAATATTTATTATGTGCCAATCCTTAAAAAGCAAGCAGGTGCTTTTAAACGTTTCGTCGATGTTGTACGCGCGGGAGTCTATTCGCTGATACATTTCTTTTTGATGAATACCGGCTGAACACAGGTTTTTGTTATGAATGTCTTCTTTACGACTCCCTCTATCGAAGATCCTGGCAGCACCGCTTGCAACAGCAAAATGTGTAACAAAAACAACAAAACCTGGCACCTCAGCCAGAGCCGGGTTGAGGGGGGGCAACGGGAGCAATTGCCCCGGGCTCTCCGATTCAAGGGGGCCCCCCGTGATGAAATTTATTTGTTTCAAATAAAATAGTCATTTAAAAAATTTTCGTGAAAAATTTTCGTGATTCAGAAGACAACTATATATTGTATTCCTGTGTTGCGTTGATTATCAGGGGCCCCAACAACAATTGATTTCTCCACAAGTTTGACTGTCTGCCAGTTTTAGTAATCGCTACTGAATAGCCAATACGTATCTTTGGTGTTGTTCAAGGAATATTTCATTTTTCTGGTAACCTTTTCCTACATCAAAAACTCAGACCGAGACTTTAGACCGAGACTCGAGACTTCAAAATTTGTGCATTTTGCCAAAATTTTCAAAAAAGCGTCGTCATCACTTATGATTTGAATTTTTTTCAAATTTCTGACATTTTTCCGACGTGGTTTGGTTGTTTCTTACTTGGAAATACAACAAAAAATCGTTGAATTAAAGAAATTTTACCAAACCATTTCTTTGCAAAATTTAAATTCTCGAGACCTGAAACCTTCGAGACCGAGACTCGCAAAAGTGGGTCTCGAGACGAGTCTCGAGACTGAGACCAAGTCTCGAGACTCCATCACTGGCGATTATCCTCGTTGAATCCGAAACAGAAGGAATTATCGCCATTAAATGGAGTAGTCGTTTATAATTTACGTAAAATGTTAGTCTCAATGCAGCGAACAGAGTTTCTTTAGTGTGAAACGATTACCAAACACACATTAGTGTGAGAATTTTATGAAAGGATCTTAAAATTCATGAATCTAATTGATTTTTGTCCTTAAATGAGACGAAATGGGGAAAACAAAAATAACAACCTAGTCAACATCAGATTTGTCGACAAAACATCAGACATCATATATTTATCTGAAAACATCACATCAGATGTCATGTTAAAATATCAGAAGTGGCTACACTGGTATCAATGGTCCCGAACTTCCGGTGCAGTCGCGAGGTAGCCGCAGCCGAATTGCACCTTTGTTTCGTCATAAAGTTTAAAGTGAAACGCAATTTACTTCCGATGGTTACTGTCGTTGTGTTACATTATAAGCATAAGAAGGTATTCAAGCCGTTTACAAGCCCGTATCCAGCTTTGGACACCTGGAGGGGCGAAGAGTTTTCTGGGAGTGACGCAAAATTTTTGAACTATGCCCAATAGTTTTGAATGATGTCCAACACATTTTTTCAGGGGGGGCGAAATTTTTTCTAGGGGGATTTCGCCACCCCTTGCGCCCCCCCTGGTTACGGGCCTGGCCATTTACACCACATGTTATTGCGTGGTCCGACAAAAAAGGTTTTAAATTAATCAGTCGATCCGCAGAACGAAAGAGCAGAAAACGAGACTGCAGTGTTTACTTTGTGCGATGCCGAAATCTGTATTGCCTTCAGGAGCTATGAAAAGCGCAAAGCTTCTTGAAAGAAAAAGTGCAAGGATCTGGCAGTGTTAGCTAAAACGCCGCGACTAAATCGCTTTTTCTAGCAAAACTTTCAAGCAACAACATTATAGCAGTAGCGTTAACCAGAGCACTGAACACCTGAAAATGAAGGTGATAATCAAGACAGAAGCTTGGAAACAACTTTCACACTCAGCCTGGTCGGTCATATTGACATGTTCTTTTTCCGGTGTTTTTGTTTATAATCTTTGGTTTCTGCTTATTATTTGCGTGAATGTTGTTTCTTGCCGAGTCACTCTCTCTAGCCTGTGAAATATTTTCCTGAGTAAATATACCGGAACAGGAATTTTCGGTCTGGCCGTTTCGGTTTGGCCCGTTCGGTCTGGCCTTTTCGGTCACGGGACATTTCGGTCAGACTATGAAACCTTGCAGAAATCTTACATTAATGCAAAGTCGAGCCGTTTGATTCAAAGCGCACTCCCCCATCATCATAGGTTACTAAAGGTCGAGGCATTCCACTCAAAGCGTACTCCCTTCACGATTCGCAACAGCGGCAAGCGCTGCCGGTAAGGTATTTTACTCGGCATAAAGTTCAAGTTGTCCTGAAAAGTAACTGAATCAGTGGTGTCTCGGGCTTAGCCAGAGTCTTTGATTACGATTTATAACATGGGAAAATGCAAGCTTGATTGCTTTGTATATTTGTTGCACCACACATTTCACTGATTATGATTGTTAACTTGCTGTCTATGCGTTGGGATTTGTTACTATTCAAGTATTTTCGTTCCATGTCAGGCCTTTCGCATTCGTGTAAAAACTATCGTTGGTAGCACGCGTTATCTCGACTTCGTTCGCTCGCGCTTTATTCGGGCTCATCTGTTAGAGCCCGAGCTGCTGTCTGCAATTAGGTATTTTAAGTATTTTTAACATCATTCATGTCAGATTAAATGCTTTTTTTGAAGCAACAGATTTGCATAGAGCAGTGGTTTTCAACCCTTTTTTGTACCGCGAGTCCGCGATCCATTATAGCAACCCACTATAACCAACCACCACATCTAAAACTCGATCAAATCAAATGTAATACAGCTGCTTGCATAAAAAATCTACTCGCTACCCCTCGAAAAATGGTTCATCACACCCAAAATAGCAACCACCTTGACCAAAATATTGACTTAAGCAAGCACAAACTTACCTTGTTAGTCAACGATAATGCTGCGGAATGTAATGTTGCTCAAAAAAAAGAAACTATCACGAAGCTATCCACGATGGCGCTCTAGGCATAAAAGAAACTATCTAGGATAGTGCCATAAGCATGAAAAGTCGGTTTGTGGGCCATTGTTTTTAAAACAAGCCAAACATCGCGTGAATGATTGATCTTTTCGACACAAAGCCATCATGTGCTAATTTCCTTACCGCTGGTGCTTTATCAGAAAGAGTTGAGGCTAATCCGAGCAGAGGACAAAAGAACACAGCTGTGTTTGCAATTAGAATCAGCTGAAGAAATCACAATCACTTCGCTCACAGAAGTTCTGCACAACAAATGTACGTCACGAAAGAAAAAAATCGTTACTCATAATATTATAAAAAAGTTTTGTATGCAGGCCCGAAATCGGCCAGAAACATTTTGACAAACTTAAGCCCGAACCCAGCCCGAAAAGCCCGGCCCGACTTACAACTCTGCCGTAGAGGGAACACTGCCTCTGGGAGTCGCGACCCTTACATTGCAAACCGCTGGCATAGAGCATTGAATGTGAACTCCAGTCCAATGAACAGTTCGCATTCGAAAATAATTTCAAACGAATGATTGTCAATTCGTGTATATGAATGAGCCAAGTGCGCAGACGTTTACTTGGGCTCATCGCATCCGTTAAAGCCCAAGCTGCCCTCTACAAACAGGCATTTTTAAAAAATAATTCATATCAGATTGAATGTTTTTTGAAGCAATCGATTGGCTTAGACAAGTTCCCATTCGAGAATAATTTGAAACGAACAAAAATATTGTTCAGTAACTCGGGATAATGCGAATGAGCCTCGTATGCGGAGAACTAACTGACATTATAATTCCTCTGCAACACACGTTACGCAACAATCGACGAGTTCTCATGAGAACGTCTAAGTCATTGTTACGTCACTGCTGTTACATAGCAACGATAGCGCTAGCCAGAATAAAAGCAAATAGAAATTTCAATAATGCAAGCCTCGAACGGTTGCATTCTGTCCGTGGTATAAATGGCGTGTTCAGCCCGAGTGACCCGTTTGACCTGGAGTCGCCTCTGAACCGAATGTTTCAGAACACTGTTTTTTGCGTTCGTGAACAACCTGTCACGTCACTGGCGCAAAGTTGACTTTACGAGGATAGAATGTAAGCTCAGTTTTTGGTAAAACAGTACAGTGACAAGCGACTGCTTGCGTGTAAATGCGAAACTAGTTGACGTAAACGTTTATTGTCCCTTAAAATGTAACATTAGTGCTTCAACATCAAAGTAACGTGCGGCCCATAAAACATGCAACTACTGAAAGAACCAGCTTTCTACGTGAACGTTAACAATTTTTTAATTTGAATCGAAGAACCGTTTGTCCAAATTGGCCAGAGGTTACCTGAGCAAGATTAACAAATTTCATCAGTTCCTTATGTGCAGAAATGTCGCGACCGAAATGTCCCGCGACCGACACGGCCAGACCGAATCGGTCAGACCGAAACGGCCAGACCGAAACGGCCAGACCGAAAAGTCGTGTACCCAAAAATACGCTCTAGTTATAGTGGTTGCATCTCGCAGCTAATTGTATGTGAATTTTGAGTAAGCACATTCTCGACTACCGAAAAAAAACAAACGGGAACCTTGCGAAGCAGCGAAAACATAACTTTTACAAAAGATGACGTCATCAATTGCGTCATAAGGGGCCCTCCAGTAAAAATTGCCCCGCCCCCCTACATTTTAATCCGGCTCTGACCTCAGCAACAACACAGCTTGGACTTCGTTTCGCAGCAACACCGAGCCAACTGCCAGACGTTGACAGTGGAAACCATTTCGCAAACCTATGAAAATCTAGTTTGTCGTTGTGAAAATGTGCGCAAAGTCTCGAACCCATCATTTGAAGAATTGTAATTCAGAAAATAAGGTGCCTCAGTAGAAACCAATCGTGCGTTCACAAAAGATTGAACAGCCAAGCAAAGTCACTAACAAAAAGAATTAACGGGGAGCAAACATCCGGCTTCAACATTGTGTTGGTTGGGATTTAAGAGGTCGAAAGTGTTGCGCTATGATTTTCCACTAGCCTTAAGAGGAGTCGAGGAAGGACATGAAATCACTGTTTCAATCCTAAGTTTGGCCTTATTTTGCAGTCATTGCAGCCAGCATTCCCACACAGCCCCGAATAAAAGCATTTTTATACCGCTACTTTCATTCAACCACTTTCCTGCAGCTTTGTGTTGGGGTTCTCTTTCATAACACAAAACGAACATAACTTTTTTGATCGCTGACTTCTTTCGTGTCACAGGAGGTGGAGCTTACGCCAGACATACGTAACTTTGCAAGTTTAATCGAATATTTAATTTGTGAAGTTGTGACTGCGAAGTCTTCAAACATATTCAGGTTTTCGGACAACACACAAGTGAACAAAGTGAAGAACTTTTACCAAGGCATACATTTTTAAGTTATTTGGAAGATACCGACCTCGTATTATTCGAACATTGCATGTTTTAATTGACGATATTCAAGACAAAATCGTCTTTTGAAAACAATTTCAAAGTTCAAAATTATATTTATAGGTTGAGGTTTGAAACGCAGATTGGAAAAATAAATTCTGGAAGTTGGTACATCCCGCAGCGAGCGTTAAGATCGACGTTGCTTTACAATGATGTTGCATTTGCGAAACGAACGTACTGACCAGAGGTGTACAGGAGCCGGAGTGTCGGAGTAGACTCCGGCCGGAGTCTTAAAGAATTTCGAAAACAGGAGTGGAGCCGGAGTAGATTTTTGAATGAGGTTAGTTTGCGTATTATTGATTGTTATTATTGCAGGTTTTTTTTTTTACAAAGTATGTTATAATGTCAATTTCAAATGTGAAAAACTACTCGCAGGAAGTCCAAAAATTTTGATACAACTTGGATGTAAATAAGGTTAGGTTGGTGAGTTTCAAGTGTGTAAGGATTCGGACAATTTCTTGTTCATGGTGATGCGTTGAAAATCTATTGGCCAATAAAATTTAGCTCACATGAAATGTTTGGGTTGTGTCTCAACAACCACATCCAGTTTTCCGTTTTGAAGGACAAAAATACCGTATCCCGCATCCAGTTTTCTGCCAGATGTAAAACTGAGTTGGAGAAATTCTCACTACTGTCAAGATGGTCGAGTGGGAAGTGACTAGACAATTGTCAGTTCAAGACACGTGTTTCTTGTATTTGATTTTTCTTTTGATGTACTTACACAAAGGTGTATGTCAAAACTTTTGGACCCGTTGTGATGTACATTTAGAAAAGCAGACCAGGGTTCACAATTAAGCTTTTGGACTAAGGTTAGGCTTAGCATTTAAGTTTAGGGTTTTGTGTTAGTGTTTAAGGTTAGGGTTTGTGGTTAGCGTTTAGGGTTAGGGTTCAGTGTTAGTGTCTGAGGCTAGGGTTTACGGTTTGCATTTAGTTTTGAGGGTAAGGCTTTGCGGGGTTAACGGTAAGGATTTAGGATTTAGGGTTACAAAAAATTAATAGCCACCTTATTCCCCTTAATCTAAGAAGCAACTGGCATGTATTATGTAAAGAGGGGGTTACATATTTTGCAGAGCTCAGCAATTTCCTTTGATACGCTTTTTTAGTCTTTTCAAAGCGAAAACCGGATACGGTCGTTTTGACACTGCCAAAAGTTCATAGCATTCACTTTGTAGTTTAAGCAGGACTCGGAGTCCAAGACTTCAAAAGTTTGCGGAGTCGGAAAGTTTGCATTCGGAGTATGTTTAGCCGAAGCAGGAGCGGAGTCGGAGTCAAAAATGTTAGATTCCGTACACCTCTGGTACTGACATGTTGGACAAAATCTGTTCAGCAAATTAAAGCTAACTTCACTGACAATAGTACCAGGACCCCGACGCGGACAAAGCCCCGACGCGGCACTATTCGGGGGGCGGGGCTGGACGGCACTTTTGGTGAAAAGAAGGAACAGCTACTGGTCTTTCACGAATGAACCTGAAACTAAATTTAGGTTTAGGTTTTAGATTTTGGTTAAGGTTGAACCTACCATACGTCCCCGGTTTGGCCGGGACTGTCCCGGTTTAAACGTCTGTCCCGGTACTTTTGGGGTGGGGTCACTTTTGGGGTGGGCACTTTTCGACTCGCCCCGGGGCGGCAATTCCCCATGTCGGCGCCCTGAATAGTAAACAAGATCACCAAATGTTGTTTGTTTATCTTGCTGTGGCAATCGCACGCTCCATGCGGGTTGAGTCGAGGTTTGTCATCACCGGTGCATTTAGCTGGGTGGTAAAAGTGCGGAAGTCTTGCTTTTCCTGACCAAACCATTTTTCGTTTTCCCACTTCACGAATGATTCATCGAGTTACTGAAGCAAGTTGCCTAAGCGGAACCTTCTCTTCAAACTATAAAGTCAAGAGATAGTCGTTCGGTGTACAGGTAGCCCGACAAAGAGTAGGAAAAGAGGAAAATCGGAATATCTGCAGGTAAGGTGCTTGCTGTGAAGTAACAAACGTATATTTAAAATGATAATATACTCAAAAATAGCACCAGTAATTTATCACAAAATTCAGTTTATCTTTCACTTGTTGTGCTGCAACCTTTAGTTCTACAGGTGGATTGCAGGTGGTATTTTTTCAGGGGCTGTCTTTCCGTCACAAGGTGAAATAGTGCTTCGAATGAGAGCTTTAAAATCCTGGAAAAACTAAACTACTGTATCTCTGTGAACAAAATACTTTGCTGCAAGTGAAGACAAAAATATCAATACCGCCTGAGGCGCTTCAAATTTGTTGAATCACAGCGTTGAATGCCGTAATTTCGCAATGGGAAAACGATAAGGCAATCATCTCCATCATTCCTAGGTGGTAGGTGCTATGGCTGTTCTCGTGTGAAGGGTTCCAAATATATTTTGAAAAATGTGAAAAACGTTTCAGAAGGTTTGATCAGATATGTCAAATGAACTTTTCATTGGATTGCGAACAAAACGCAACATTTTCAAATGCTTGGCAACAGTCGTCATTGGAACAGTTTTAAAAATTTCTGCAAAGAACGTCTTGTTTATATTGCATGTCAACCAGAACATTCTCTACTTGGTTTAGCAAAATTAAACCCATGTTGAAGAGAAATTAGTACTGTAATCCAATTCCTGCAAAGAAATATTCATTTGACTTAAATGTTTTTGGCATTTCATTGGGAGTTTTAAATCGACGGCATCGCAAAGTTAATCGGCAGCAGCCAATGCGCTTTATTGTGTTACACATACCAGTTGCATTGTACTTCCGTTGCATTCCACAGGTGAACAACAATGGACAAATCATTGCTTCTACTTTTTGTAGCTTTTACTTTTCTTGCGACGGGCGATTCTTTGAGATTTGCGAGGTACAGTTATAAAAAGATCTTGTTCCTTTTCTTGTAAAACTTTATATACAGTTTGTATTTTTGTTTTCAGTATGAACTAACAGAAATCTTCACAAATGTGTTTCTTAATTGTTTTTTTTTTTACTTAACGGTAAGTACATTATTGATAAAATGAGGCGAAAAGATCGACACATTGACTTGCATTCCATAATCCAGCAACAGGGTTCGACCAACAATATATTTTGGACAATACTCATAAGAGGCAAAATACGTTCAGATAAATTTTAGCAAGATGTGATTTGACAGAAGATGACTTCAAACTAGCATGTGACATTTTAAAAATATAATTCATGAACACATGACAACAGCTTCAAAAAGCGGAAAATGTGAAAATTCGGATATATTGATGAAAGGTGGCATGGTAAATCTGTTACCTGAGGAAAACGCCATGCTGTGAGATTTTCTTGGCTCATAGTTGTTTTTAAACAGCAGGTAGCATAAATGTAAAATCATCCCTTAATTCGTTGTTTTCACACATTTTCAAAGAATCTGCTTCTTTCGAGAAAAGATGATATGAGGTTTGCAGTTTCAACGTGTGAATGATTTATGTAAAACATTAACTGAATACTAACAAACGTGTTTAATAGTCTCTACTCTGCTATGACTACCTGGTGAAATAAACAAGTAACAGTACGGAGTATTGTGTAGTTGATATTGCTTTTTTACTTAGACATAACAGAATTTTACAATCACCCGAAAATGAATAGAAAGCACTTTAAAAAATCTCCATGAAATCTACATTGATTTTATAATATCGGAAAACACCCCAATTATACTTGCAAACTGCATATGGTTTCAAGAAATTTAACAATTTTCTCACCTGAAAAGCCTTTTTAATTCATTTCAAGGTACAGCATTTTTTTTTGTATTTATCATCTTTCGAAGAGCCTTGAAAGGTGCTGCAAGGTTCGCTGGGAAAGCTGCTTCGTTTGGACTTGGTGTGCATCAAGCAATTTCCTCAAATTCCGGAGGATGCCAGCATGTCGGGACAGCAGCCATCTGCGCAAGCACAGGTTATGGGGTCGCTAGAGACATTTTTGACATCTTAAGCGACGGTGATTCCGCTGATGAACAAACCATTCAATCGTTAAGAAACGTAAAAGAACAGGTGATCACCATTTTGACAGGAATGCTTGCTTCTGTTTTGCTTTTTTCTTTTGTTTTGACGGTTATTTGATGTCAAAAGACGTGAAATGAAATGCGACTTTGAGTCATGTTGTAAAGGTTGGGAATTAATATCTTCTGTGCTACTGTGACCTCGGGTCCTGTCACTATTAGTTTATTTTATTCACAAATTTGCTCTGTGATGAGGTTGACCAAACCGATAGATTTACATCGTGTTTGTAAATATCCAGCTTGATATGCTCATTTCTCATTGCGAACTGGTTTAAAGTGTTCTGTGAAAAATAGTAAAATAGCATGCTCAATTTTTAGGACTTAGGCATTAAGATAAGGATTTTAAATGAAAGGATTTATTGCGTGATTCCCGTCTTTCAGGATCCCGACAGTTACAACGCTGCAATGATGGTCGTTGCCGATGAGATGGTTCGTGAAGCAGAAGATGAATTGAAAATGGTCGATTCTCTCGTTTCAGGAGGTATGACTGTGATTTGTACTTTGATTCTCCTGTCATTTGAAATGTGGCAACAGGAAAACTGTAGGATTGGCAAATTTTTTTTTGAGGTGAAAAAACGATTGCGTAGTTGTAAATTTCCCATTTTAACCCACCACCTCAGAAATAAGTTATGCAATTCATTCTTTTCGTTATAATTATGTTATGAAGTAGTTCAAAGAGCATTGCCAAAATACTTATTTTGTTGGTTATGTCAGCTATCCTACGTGCACTGTTACATTCAATAATGTTAATTTTTTACCGGACTTCGTGTGAAAAACTTTAACATACACATTTAAGCAATTTACCTACAACAAATTCATCCAAATGCTCAAGTCGGACCTGTCGTAACAAGCACACAAGCAGCAATTATGAAAACCCGGCGCTGTTTACTCCAGCTTTCCTTCTGAGCGAAAATATCTATTAAAAAAGCAGAGCAGGAAGGGTTTCAACCTTTCATCTGTGACATCGCAGAAATGTCATAATGCGCAGAGCTCGTAATCGGGAAAATACAGTACTTCAAGAATGCGGTGGCGCACAAGTAACAATAGAGTGTACCTGGTCTGGTCGAGCGGGAATCTCTGTTGTTGCTTGGCCGTTGCACTTAAAGACTTGGAGGCGTTTCGTTTACTCGTTCACACCTCCCATGTGCAGTAGAGCGTCAACACTTCGTAGTTTCCTTAATACGTCTTTTGATCACAAATCGTGTGGCTATTCCAGAAAATTCGAACGATGAACTTGAACAATGGGATATCGAAGAAGAAGCAGAAAAAGGTAAAAAATACACGAAACGCATGGGTGCAGACGCAATACTTTCGAATTTTGGAAAAATTAAAATTTGTGCACGATTTCTATAAAAAGATATGCAAAACATTTTTCAATCACACCCAGCATGTTATCTCCTCTCCAAACGAAATTGAATTTGATCATAAAATCTGCTGTTTTCGTTTCTTAACAAAGCGTGGTGGCATACGCAAATATGCATGACGCAGTTTTATTTGTGAGATTTGTTCTTTGGACTCGATTGCCAAAAAAACCCTTTTATGAAGGAAAAGCAATTTTATGGTCCACTGAACGTTCATTCTGTGCAGTAAACTCGTGAGTCCGTGATAACCGAAGCACGGTTTTCTAAATGTTCAGGATATTGAACACTAGAAGCAAAAAATGGAAATTGTAACAAGTTGCGGAGTTTGAAACGCATCACCTCATCTTTACTAAAACGCATATATTTTTTCAGCCTGAAATGCTTTTATCAAAACATACACCATGCCACCTGCTTTTATCTATTTTTTCAGACGATGATCATGCGGCTGATATTGCCAAGACTACAGAAAATTGAGAAGAAGTCGTGGACAAGCCCCTTAAAAAAACAAGCCATTTCTTGTGCTCTGATATTTGTCTCCTGGATTATTCAACTCGTGTGTTTGTTTGATTCAAATAATAAACGGTTACTGAACACCTAATGCACTTGCTGATTTGGGAAAATCTTGAAAAGTTTTTGTGATTCATTTGTTTAGAAAATATCACTTTTGAGCTGAAATTTTCAGAATATTCTGCAGTGCATTCATCAAGGGCAAAGATAGTTTTACATCTCATTCCCATCAACACAAACGTAGCTTTTACCAAGAATCTAGTTGAATATCTATATGTGAATCGACCTGTTTCACTTTGATTAAACTCAGTTAAATCAGAACAGGGCCGGATCCAAGGGGAACGATTGGGGCGATCGCCTTCCTCCTAAGATCTACGAAAGTAACTTTATTCACCATGATTTTGTACAATTCGGACAACAGCATTTGCATACATAAAAGCAATCGTCTAGTTCTTGTACAAACGCATACATTTTGAATGTTGAAAAAAGTTGGTCAGATCTCAATCTTGGTCAGATCTCAATCCTGCAAGGGGCCTAGTCTGCCCTGGAAAAGAGCCAGAAAGGAGCCAAAGGGCCAAAGAAAATTTTTGGGGCCACCAAGTGTTATTTGGAACCAAATTTCTGAAATTTGGCCCCAAAAGTGTCAACCTGGCAACCCTGTGCTGTACTACCAGTCTAACAACTGCCGAATTGCGACACATGCACTACAACAGTGGTTCCCAACCAGGGAGGAATTCCTCCCCAGGGAGGAATTTCATGAGTTCAGGGGAGGAATTTCCACATTATGATTAAGTTACCTATTCACTGTCAGTGTTGTACTTCTTTTTCAGTTGACATTGGATCCTTCAATTAGTTACATCACTTCACATTTGTAAGTCATTTAGTGGACTATCACACGTTTTTGTGGGCTTTTAAATACCATCGTTTTAAAACAAGCATCTTTAGTCCGACTTTTATTAATCAAGTTATTGTCGTCAATAAAGACCATTGTTCCACTCGTAGTGAATACCAGCCTATGAACTCGAACAAGGGGAGGAATTAACAGTTCCAAAATGAGCAAAGGGAGGAATGCATCAAAAAGATTGGGAACCATTGCACTACAATATTGTTTGTGACGTAACAAACAGAACAGCTTTCATAATGTCATCCCATTGAATGATTTAATGAAAAACTATTCGAATCGAATGTTCTTTTAAACTGCTGTAGCTGAGATTTGATCAGCCCTCGTAATTTTGTTTGATTTGTTGAAAAACGCCGTTTGCATTCCTTGCCCGATTAAAAATGATTTTGAATTGGAGGCTTCAGTGCTCCAGGCCTCCAGTAGACCACAGCAGTTATTCACTAACCCCCTGGCAATTCAGTGACCCCATTCAACCCCGTGACTAGGCAGCAATCGCAGGAGCCTGCAGGTGAGGCCACGATGACATGCAGTGTCGTAGGCTGCTGTGAGATCGACAAACACAGCCCATGCCTACTTCTTAACCGAAAAGCTATCCTGAATGTCCAATATCAGCAGCGTGACCTGATCTACTGTGGGATCTCCCGTGTCGAAAACCCGCCTGCTACTGCAGTAGCAGTGGATGGATGATTGGTTCGACACGAGCATAGACGAGTCTCTCGAGGATTTTGCAGGGAACACACAGCAGGATTTTGCAGGGAAACACATAGTGTATAAAAACCTTAAAAACAGATGCACATTACTGGTAAAAGCATACTTTTTAAGCAAGGTATTAGATGCAGTGTATTAATCAATTTGTTGGCTTGATGCTCACGAACCCTTGCCTTCGAAAATACGACAACCACTGTTACAGGACACGGGTGTTGAACCTGCGAACCGTGGGCCAGATGCATACCCCCTGAACATTCAATATGCTTGCATCAAAATTTTGGTGCCCAAGTTAGAACAAAACACTGCATCAAAACGAAACTCCATGATAAGCAGACACATAGATAGTAAGTCAAGAGAAGTATCTTTCGTTCCCTGACATAGTTTTCTCCTTATTTTCTTTTGGATGATAAGGGAAGAATTTTAAGATAAAGCAAGCTAAGTTTTGCGGCTCGCCATCGACATTGCACAAATCAACCGGCTCCTGATAATATTTAGATTCTCCATTCCTGATATATGATATGAGCAACCGTTCCACACAAGACTGTTTGTAGGCAACGTATTTCCCAATTGGCAGGCATGCCATCACGTATTTCTGCAATCCAATTAATCTTTTTTATGCAGCAGACTGCAGAAAGGAAGACAGCTTTTTTTCTATTTGTTTTTTCTAGGAATGTAACTAATTTGTCTGATTATTACGCTATTTGCAACATTAGTCGAATTTTTTCACCATACCCTGTGGCAGTCAATTACTGTTGCTATGAATCAGTGATGCCACTTACTTTTTGCCATAACTATTAGCAGAATGAGCGTTAAACGCTTTTCTTAGTTATGTTATCTCAACACACAACTGACTTTCATAATGCACTGCAAAACTAATAAAGCACTGTTGAAATTATTCGACGTTTTACGTATTCAGCCGCACGTTGAACAAGACCATGACTAACACGAACGTTTCAAATTGTGTTATATCAGTAGTTGCAGTAAACAGTATCTGCCAGCACCTTGAAAAGCATTTCATTATCTATTAAAACATGGCGTAACGCATTTGCAAATCGTGCTAGTTTGTTAAAAATATATCTAGTTTTCAAAACATGAAAAAATGAAATGAGGGTGACATAGCTAGCATTTCTGCAAACAATTTTTATTTCCTTTGTCCATATGGTATGCGTTGCAGTGCTGTCAAATTAAATTGTACCCTGGTTTTGACGGATCCAAAAGTTGCTCAGCTGTCCTTTTTAACAGTGCTTAGTTGTTCATCCACAACAGTTGCATCCTGCAAAAAGCAGCAAAGTTTCCCAGCAATAAGCGCTAGACAAAGAACGTCAGGAGTCTTAACACATAGCGCTAAAGCAGTGGTTCTCAAAGTGGTCAATATCGACCCCCATGGGTCAATTGGACCATCCAAGGGGTCGATAAATAGTCACGGGGTTGAATGGGGTCACTGAATTGCCAGGGGGTCAGTGAATAACTGCTGTGGTCTACTGGAGGCCTGGAGCACTGAAGCCTCCAATTCAAAATCATCTTTAATCGGGCAAGGAATGCAAACGGCGTTTTTCAACAAATCAAACAAAATTACGAGGACTGATCAAATCTCAGCTACAGCAGTTTAAAAGAACATTCGATTCGAATAGTTTTTCATTAAATCATTCAATGGGATGACATTATGAAAGCTGTTCTGTTTGTTACGTCACAAACAATATTGTAGTGCATGTGTCGCAATTCGGCAGTTGTTAGACTGGTAGTACAGCACAGGGTTGCCAGGTTGACACTTTTGGGGCCAAATTTCAGAAATTTGGTTCCAAATAACACTTGGTGGCCCCAAAAATTTTCTTTGGCCCTTTGGCTCCTTTCTGGCTCTTTTCCAGGGCAGACTAGGCCACTTGCAAGATTGAGATCTGACCACCCTGAGTCCTGTCTGAGAAACCATATTTTGTCACTTTTTGACTAATTGATTGCAGATTTTCACCAAATTCCTACATTTTGAAGGTTTTCGATTGCAAATTTTTGTTAGGATTCTTAGAGTTTCTGAGTTATTATTAAAGTTCAGTAAGTTCCTTAGAATGCCTGTTACTTGCTGCAGTTGTAGAGGTAGCGGTGAGAACTGCTACATTACCTAATTACCTAACGTACTGTTATTTAGGTGGTGCACGTGTTTGTTGGTTTAGTTCAGATTGTTGTTGATCGCTTTAGCACTTATCGACGATGGTAAATTTATCTCAGTTTATGGCTATACATAGAAATTAAGTTGTTCTCTTACGATCTCTCATCACGTACTTGTTTTACTGTTGAGCTACAGTTGTGATTGGGGAACACTGCCATTCAATACATGGTTAACCCTTTAGAGACCAACGTTCCCAAAATGGGAATTTGTTTTTAAATGCTCGCAACTATTTCACGGGTTAAAAATGTGCATCCAGTTTTCTTCAGAAATTTCTTCTAGGTTGGTGCTATTAAAAATACACTCACTTCATGAAATGCAACTTGTTGTTTTGTTTCTATGGCGATTCATATTCAGTCAAAACGTAGTTTTTCGGGTGGTCGAACTAATCTTTGTTTGTTTATTATAAGCTCGAAAAAATTTCAAGAAAATGCCATGAAAATATTTTTTATAGTTCTATTTAAGTGATCCAAGCGTAAGTTTACAAGTTTGTGTCCATCTCTTTCCTCACAAAAAGTTTGAAAACGATGTTCCCAAAATGGGAACGTTGGTCCTTTGCAATACAGAAGTTTCCATGTTTGACAACAGATGTTCGGTAGTAGGAGGACAACATTGAAGTAAGTTTTAATCTCATTCTTGTTTCACACTATAGCGCTGCTGAAATAACTCGTTGTTGGACAAATGTGAAAAGAGTTTGTCGCATGCACCAAGATATTTCATTACAGATGTACAGTAAAGTTATTTCCCAAGATAGCCAGCATGACGATAGAGCGCTACAGTCATGGGAAAAAAATAACACCAATTGTAAATTTCAGCGAAATCAAACACAAACAGAAGTTCTTCAAACTTGAATTTTTACTGAAATAGTGTTTTGCCTGAGCATTTTTTATATTTAATGTGTAAACCACGGTTTGTGTGCGTGGGGGGTGTTCACTGTGCTGGGGGAGGGTTTCACTCGTGCAGCTGTGTAGCGGTCGTCAAATCTTCTGCCTCTTGGTCTCCAAACAATCTTACTGCATCCACATGACAATCAAAATTTAGCATTCTCTAAATTGGCAAAAGTATTACCGTTGCTAGAAAAACTGAAGACCAACTGTCAACAGTTTGATGTGTTTCACAAAAATCTAAGTATAGATGAATCAGTGGTTCCGTATTGAGGTCTTTACAGCGCTAAACAGTTTATGAAAGGAAAACCAGTGAAATTTGGATATAAAATGTGGATTCTGTGCAGTGTTCAGGGTTTTTCGTATAACATGGATATATAGGCCTACTGTGAAAGAGATTCTCGGAGAACCACCACATTAGGGCCACATGTTGTGTCGACCACACTTTGTCCAGTAAGCAGTGATGAACAACATTTTGTTTTCTTCGAGCAACATTTTGTTTCACAACAGTAAGATACGACGGCGTGAAACCTACACTGAAATCTGACTTCACAAGATGTGTTTTCTGCCAAAAACACTAGGACTTAATGTGACAGAATTAAAAAAAGACTTCACACGAAATGCAGTGCACTGTTCCGCACACAGTGAGGTGAAGTCTTTTTAACTTTTCTCGTGTCGCTGCGGCGTAAGTGGCTGTTTTCTGCAATTGCTTTTTGGCTTTGTCACGTTACAAAAAGTGAACCAGCGTAGGCTACTTTATTTTATGTGTAACATATGCAGGCCCGTAACCAGCTTGGGGCACCAGGGGCTGCGAAGAGATTTCTGAGAGAGGTCAAGATTTTTAAACTACGTTCGATAGTTTTGAACGATGCTCAACACATTTTTCCAGGGGGAGGCAAAAAATTTGCAGGTGGGTTCCTGTTTACGGGCCTGAACATATGTTTGAAGAGCAATCTACAGAAAGGCAATTCAAACGCTAGTAAATGCTTGACTTACTAAAGAAATACCAGCAATTTCTCATTAATTTTGCCAGAGTGAAACGTAGTCAGTTTTATGTATTTTCAAGTACCAGTAGACCCGAACGTTCTCAAAATGGGAACATAATAAAACAAACAAAGCAAAACAAAATTTTAAAAATGAAAATAATTTATGCTTTTATAATGGTAAGTAGACAAAAGTTTCAAAAAATCATGAAAAAATATTCACTGGGTCTATGGGCCGTCCCTAAAGGGTTAAGTATGGGTTCATGGCTTTGTAACTGCTAATAAATTTGGAAAAATGGTTGGGCCTTTTTTCGTCCCCTTATCTTAGAATTTAACTCCTTTCTGGACTAGTGTTTGCCCCTTGGCAAAACGCAGATCTGGCAACCCTGTTACAGCAGCAGCCACTGGTGCCACGCCTAGTGATTTTTCACTAGATCTAATGATGTTTAGACTAATGTAGTGATCTAGTGATTTTACATTGCAATCTAGTGATTTTTCTGCAAAGTATGACGATCGTTTTTTCCAACCTTCAGCAATTTTCAATCCAAAAACAATTGATTACGTGAATCATTGTTTCAAGATTTGCAGCAAAAAATGAAATACTTCTTATTTAAGTTTCTTATTGATTTCACTTCCGTGCTGTTTGTTGCTGCAATGTTGGCCATGCCGTTTACTTCATTTCTTTGCAGGATCACTGCAGTAGAATTAACTGACTAAATGTTAGGTTGATCGGTCCAAAATCTTCCGTAAGTGCCTAAGTGCCAAGTGGTGTCATTTTCAGCTCTTGAAAAAAGCCTGAAGATTGTTGGAATGAGATTTTCCAGGCTTCAGCATCATCTATTTGAACGAACGTGCATATGATGTCAAGTTTTTTGGCGATAAAGCAAATAACTAAACCATTTCAAGCAAAATTGCGATCTTCGACGCAAAGCATTTTAATCTGGTGAATTTATTTCAGATCTAGTGAATTTTTTTTCGGATTTAGTGATTTTTGCAGAGACGCCTGTGGCAGCACTGGCAATAGGCAATAGGCTACGCAGTAGGGCGGAGAACAATTGCTGTAAACCCCGAGTAAAAGCCACAGCAAATACTTTTGCAAAGCCAATGACAGTAAACTTTTGCAAAGCCAGCGACAGTAAATATGCCTCGTATATTTTATCGTGCATTTCAAGTAAAAAGTACTAAAATTTATTTTGACACATTCTTTCTTAGTATTAATACTGTAACTGTTGGGCTAGGCCATGGGGTCGACAAAAAATTGTATACTTTAATTGGGGGTCAACGTGCAGAAAAGTTTGAGAACCACTGCGCTAAAGCAATATATCGGAAGACATAATGCGAAAACGTGTAGGTACGTTGAAAAATGTACACCTTTAATAACAAACTTGTTTGGGAACTCGTGTGGCTGACGAAGTTCTACTACTTGGTTGCTAAGATATTTGGAAAAACATTTCGTTAGATTCCGAGAAGTGGCACCAGTTACTATAGATTCATATTTGTTGCCGAATGTTTGCTAACAGTGGCACTAGCCGATAAACAAGTTGTTGTGTTTACGAGGTCCAAGAATGACCAGGAAGCGTAAGTCAAACAAACATACGACACATTGACATTGAAACACTAAAGCGCTAACAATTACCCGGAAGGCAGCAAGAAGCAGCAAAGAGGCCACCCGTGTGAGCATATGATGCCAAATACTGCAAAAACTGGTGCTAGCCAATTTATTGCTTGCGAAGTTCAGCAACACACAAAAAAAAGAAGTACAAAGCGCACTTAAAAAACAAAAATTGAATTTGAAAACATTATGACCTCTCACTGACTCAGCGCATTTAAAAGTATATTCGGACAATAAGGACAACTGGTAGGGACATAAAATAAAAAATCAGGTACAAGATATCAACGCAACCACATTTTAGCGTTTCGAAGGATACTTTCGTTGCAAATGTTAAAGGGTGCATTTTGCATGTAAATCATAGGACTTCCTGTGGAACACGTGGGAGATTCCAAATGTGTTTACGTTAACTCTGAAACGAAACTCTTACATCAAAAAATAAAACTGCTACGACTCACAAAAAGTTTCCACGCAGATATTGTTTCAGTCGAGTGAGCACGGCGTGTTATCTCTATTATCGCTGCTTGCTTCTTGCTAGTTCAATGCCTCTCTTGCGCTTGCCTCAGTACTTCAAGGCGATGCAGGCAATTGTAGCATGACTCTTACTCGTCCAAGTTCAACCACTGGGGCGTTTCTCCATGCGTCAAGTCAGCAGCACATGACTCGCCAATCTTTCTTCGGAAATTCTGGTCACATGGCCCAGCCAACGTAGCTTGGGTCCCTCTAATCGGAGAAGTTATTCAACATTCAGGGTCATACGAATTTCACAACAGCGCATCATGGCGAAGTTTCACACGATGAACTCCTAGAAAACTTTTAACCTCTATCGCTTATACTTTATACAGCTCTCTTTAAGTCATTGTATAAGATTCATGACCACAGGTGATAATCGGAACAAAGATTGATTTAAAAACTAACAGCCTCGCCGTGTTTTAAATTTACGGTTTTTCCAAAATGAGGCGATAAAGTTCACGAAGATTTGCGTTTGCTTTACCAATCCGCAGATATGCGTGAAGTTTATGTATCATCTTCTTGTCCCGCCTTTCGTCAATCGTGAATGCCATTCCACGTTACTTGAACTTCTCCACATGCTGCAGTTTATTGCCAATTGCCGCGTCGTTGGAGTAGGCACTGGCTTGGGTGTCTGGAAAACGTAAGCCCTCGATCTTTGTATTGCTAATTATCATTCCCGCTTGGTCGCACGCAGCTGCATACTCATCAAATGCTTCTTGAGGACCAGGCCCTGGTCTAGTGGTAAGTGCGTCCGCTTCGGTGGTGGTAGGTGGAAAGTTCGACTCTCGGCCGGGTCTTACCAAGACCTTGTAAATTGGTACTGTAGCCTTCTTGCCAGGCGCACGATGTGCGGAAGAGCTGCAGGGAACACAACCAGAACACAAAACAACCCGAGTGAAAATGAACCCAGAAATTGTACAAAACTCAGACCTGGCACTACAAGACCATTGTAGTTATAAAGCGCCAACAACAAACCACCATATCGTGAAGTGAAATGCTTCTTGAAGACCCTGTTCAGAGGACGCAGTCAGTATCAGATTGTACGGTTGATCCTGCAGCTTCCAACAATGACACCCTCGTTGCTTCTGCTGTGACTGTCAATCCAATTCATAAAGACTATAAAGAGGATTGATTAAAGCACGCACATTTGTTGGTGTCCAACATCTACTGTGAACAGCTGCGATTTAAATCCGCCATTGCAAAGGTTTGAGCAGGAATTCAGTGACCGGACGGCCAGAAACAGGCGGCCGTCAAGACCGCACTCCAGCAAAACAGCTCAAAGCCTTTTCACGAGTGACCAGGTCGTTTGATATGCCGAGATCGACAAAGAATGCGTAGACGCATGCTTGTATGGCAAACCACCATGATTTCACGAAAATTTGTTGTTTTTTGGAGGTCAGGCATGTTTTCATTTAGTCCTTTTCGGGCAAGTTAAGGGAAATTTGGGCAAAAATGGTGCTTGAAGTGTGCTTTGATTTAAAAATGCGCCAAACATGAAAGGAAATGCAGTCGTTTTTTAGGAGGTTATTTCTTTGGAGATTGTTTCGGGCACGTTTAGGGAAATTTGGGCAAAAATACTTCGCACCCCCAAAAATTTGCCTGCCCCTACACCTATGCAGTACCATGAATAAAAAACTCCTACCAAAATTATGAAACGTCTTTTATGTGACCCACTGTCCTTGGTTTCGTGTAAAAAAAGATTCTTGAACCAAACGAGACAAAGGCGAGGTAAAGGTACACTTTAAATAGCGAAATTCATCATAAAAATAAAGAAAACATTCTCTTCCCACAGCAGGCCGCAAATTCATTTGTGACCTAAAGCAAAATAGACTTTCCCAGTTGTTGTGTACATCAACAAATTTTTTATTTTGCCATTCTGATGAGGTTATGCATACGTACATCATACACCATTCCAAACTGTAGTGAAAAACACAATATGTCAGATGCAACCCTCATCAAGATTTCAACCTTTAGTTTCAGGCATGTCATTATGAGATACTTCTGCATTAAAACACATTGAAAAATGTCTTAAGTGTGTAGGCTGTGCCTCCCGAGGCTGCGCCAAGCAGTGTATCCTGCGACTTAACTTTTCTATGTTTCATTTTAACCAATTGGTGAATAACAAAGCATCCGATCAGCCCAAGCTCACCTCATCCAGCAGTCTTCACAAACGCAGGCTTTTCCTGTGATCCCTGAATCATGGATTTTGCATGCATGTTGAGTTGCACAAATTACATTCTAGTGATTAGGGTCCCTATAATGCCGGTTCAGAACGAAATCAATTGGTAAAATGGCCCTATAATCCCGGGATAAAGACAGAACACTGATCTTGTTTCACTTTGTTTTGATCAAACATGTTGAAATGCTTAGATTAAAAGGGAGGAGTGCTACTCTGGAATTAAATCAAAACTCGTTTACAACTTAGACGCAACCATGCAGCACATCAACATATGAAGGAGTACATTCGTTGCACTTATTAGTATGTGCTTTTACGTGCAACTCAAAAGGCTTCCTTCCAAACAAAGCTCTTTCCTCAAAAACTGACACTCAGCATGCTGTGAATCACA